>Ga0209383_1002574_pt1 | contig 10550 bp, 8 predicted proteins | sample CoawatmetaG02DNA_FD_187510 | JGI IMG/M metagenome (GOLD analysis project Ga0209383, IMG submission 187510) | Marine microbial communities from the West Antarctic Peninsula - Coastal water metaG029-DNA (SPAdes) (version 2) | ecosystem: Environmental > Aquatic > Marine > Coastal ... | reverse complement strand
ACATGCACCAATAAAACTAACCATAATTAGAAAAACAGGTATTGCTGCAGGCCAGTTACTGTAATTTTGTGAGGTAAAACCAGTTGTGGTAGCTATTGAAATAGTTTGAAATAAACTATGCCTTATTGTTTCTGAAGCTGAGCCGTATTCTCCATTTAAAGAAAGAGCAATCACTACAATAGCAGATGCAGAAAACAAAACCATTGCATAAGTTTTAAATTCTGAATCTTTAATATAGTCAACAAGTGAGCGGTTATTCCACGCCACAAAGTGTAATGAAAAGTTAATGCCCGCTAAAAACATAAAAAACATAGCAATCATTTCTATTGGTATCGAGTTGAAATAACCAATAGAGCTGTCATGCGTTGAAAAACCCCCAATTGCAACAGTAGAAAAACTGTGACTAATCGCGTCAAAAATAGACATACCTGAAAAGAAATAAGCAAGTGCGCATAAAACAGTCAACGAAAGGTAAATTTTCCAAAGCGCTATCGCAGTATTTCGTAACTTTGGCGTAAGCCTATCTTTCGCAATACCACTAGACTCTGCATGATAAAGCTCCATTCCTCCAACACCCAATAGAGGAAGCACTGCAACAGCAAGAACAATAATTCCCATGCCTCCAAGCCACTGAAGTTGCTGCCTATAAAAAAGAATACTTTTGGGCAAATCATCAAGTTGGCTTAAAACAGTTGCACCAGTAGTTGTTAAGCCAGACATTGACTCAAAAAATGCATTAGAAAATGATAGATTACTAATCGATTCAGTAATTAGAAAAGGCAGTGTTCCAAAAAGAGATAAAACAATCCAAAAACTAACTACTATTAAAACGCCTTCTCTAAGTCGAAAGCTTTTCTTTATTGCTCTAAATGGCCACCATAATATAAGGCCTCCCAACACTGTCAGGATAAATGAAAATACAAAAGTTAGATACTCACCTTCTGAGTATATCAAGTCTACTAATATTGGAGGTACCTGAGCAAAACTGAAAACCATTAAAAGAAGGCCTAAAGTTTTTGCAACAATACTTAACTGCATTTAGCCCATACCTTTTTAGTATTTAATTGGAAGTAACTACTCATCATTCTCAAGGAATAAAGCTTCAACTTCATGAATTTTACCAACATCCATTAATACCATTAAAACGTGGTCTCCCTCTTCTATAACTAGTTTTTTTGAGCCCATTAATAATTCATCATTTCTTACAATAGCTCCAACAACTACATCTTCAGGTAAAGGTAAATCTTTAATTTGAACTCCAACTACCTCAGATGTTTTTTCATTGCCATGAACCACTATCTCTATCGCCTCAGCTTTTCCATGTTGCAAGGAATGAACCTTCATACAGTCACCTTTTCTTAGATGAGATAAGATACCACTTACTGTAATTTGATCAGGAGAAACAATAATATCTACATCTCCACTTTGTTCAGCAAGAGCTGCGTAAACATCACGCTTAACTAATGCAATAGTTTTATGAGCACCCAGCCGCTTAGCTAAAATTGATACAATCACATTTACCTCGTCTGAGTCCGTTAAAGCCAAAAATAGATCTGCACTCTCAATACCTTCTTCCTTTAGCAGGTCTTCATCAGAAGCGTTACCTTGAAGCACTAAAGTATTATTCAGCTTTTCGCTTAGATACTTTGCTCTATCTTCATCTAACTCAATGATTCGTATGTTATGAGTCTCTTCAAGAAGTTTAGCTACATTAATACCAATACTTCCTCCACCAGCAATAAAGATTTTTTGATAGGTGTTTTCAGCTCGTCTAAACTCTTTTAAAGCTCTAGAAATATGGTCTTTTTTAGCTAGGAAATAGACTTGATCTCCCTCTCTTATAATCGTATCACTTTTGGCAGGAATAGCTTTTTCATTTCGATAAAGGCTTACTATGCGTATTTTTACATCAGGCATATGCTCATGAAGCTCTTTAACAGGTCTATTAACAATCGGTGTGCCAATGAAAGCACGAGTTTCAACAAGTTGCACCAGTCCATTTTCAAAGTCAAATACTTGAGAAGCACCAGGCTGCTCAACAATGCCCTGAATATATTCAGTAATTAAATTTTCGGGCGTAATTAGAAAGTCTATTGGCAAGGCATCATTTGAGAATATTTCTGGTCTGAGCAAATATTCAGTAGTCCTAATTCGAGCAATCTTTTTCTTTACATTATATAAGGTGTGTGCCATTCTGCAAGCAACCATATTTCTTTCATCAGAGCGCATTACAGCGATAACTACATCCATAGATTTAATACCAGCTTTTTCAAGGATGCTCGGATATGCTCCGTAGCCAATAACAGTTTTGATATCTAAATGTCTCTGTAATGGAGTCAGCATTTCTTCTTTTTGATCAACAATTGTTATATCATTATCATCATCTGAACAAAGGTATTTTGCAAGAGTTGACCCCACCTGACCAGCACCTAAGATTAATATCTTCATTTCTTGTCAATCCCTAGATCTTTAAGTTTTCTATATAACGTTGTTCTTTCTAGGCCTGCAATCTCTGCAACAACGGCAATATTATTTTCATTGACTGAAAGGTGGTGAAGTAAATATTGACTTTCAAAAATATTACGAGCTTCTTTAAGCTTAAGAGAATAATCAATGCCACTGACTTGTTGAGTTGGCTTTTCTGGCTCTTTACGAGTCATAATATTTCTCAATATTGGTAAAAAATCATGAAGAGGTTTTTTTAAAAAATCTACTGCTCCAAGCTTCATAGCCCTAACTATATCACTTGGCTCTGCATGTCCAGACATCATCACTACAGGTGTCTTAAAACCTTCAGAATGCCATTCAGATAATAGTGAAATACCATCTTGGCCAGGCATCCATACATCCATTAATATTAAATCAAAAGTGTTAGCAGCAACTACTGCTTTTGCCTCAATAGCGCTCCTAGCCAACATAGTTGTATAGCTAACATCTTCAAGAATATCTTTAATAATCTCAGTATTATCCCTTTCATCATCAATGATTAATATTTTACCAAATGTAGTATCTTGAATCATTTCACCCCCGTAATGGTATCGATTATACTGAATTCAATGGTTATTCTAGCACCATGAGGTTGAATATTGCTGGCAAATATCTGGCCATCATGCTGCTCAATAATATTTTGAACTATGGCAAGACCCAAACCACCACTCTTTTCTTTTGTAGTAATATATGGCTCAAAAACTTTGTCAATAATGTCCTCAGGGAAGCCATTCCCATCATCAACAATTATTAATCGAATTAGCCCTTCTTTCCTACTAATTCTTGACTTAATTTTTATATTAAGCTTATTTTTTTCTTTCTTAGCCTCAATTGCATTTTTAATTAAATTAATTAATACTCTAGATATAGCGTCTTGATCAAGTTGTAATTTAGGTAAATCTCCACTCAAATCCAAGTCAACCCTAATATTCTCATGATTATCATATAAAGAGGCTGACTTATTTATTAAAGAGTTTAGTGATGTTGAAACCTTTTGTATTTCTGGAGTATTAGCATAATTTGCAAAAGCACTGACCATAGAATCCATAGATGCAACTTGGTCCATAATAGTTTGAGTTGTTTTATTTATAATTGCTGAATCTTTAGCATCAAGCTTTTCTAAAAATAAATTTCTAAGTCTTTGAGCAGACAATAAAATAGGAGTAAGAGGGTTCTTAATTTCATGAGCCATTCGAACAGCTACCTCTCCCCATGCTGCTTTCTTTTGTGCTCTATTTAGCGAAGAAATATCGTTAATTATAATTACATAGCCTAGCGTTTTATTTTCGATTTCTAGAACTGCTCCCTGACAATAAATAAGACGACTTCTATCATTAAATGTTAACTCAATTTCTTTATTCCACTCAAGTGAATCTTGCTCAATATTCTCCTGAATAAAAGAAAAAAGTGGGTTAAGATTTTCATGTTTTTTAATAATATTGTCATAAGACTGACCAATAAATGATGCCTCATTATTAATTTTTAGCATATTACCAATAACTGGGTTGATAATTTGTATTTTCTTTTCCTGATTTAAGGCGATAACTCCAAAAGAATACTTAAGGATTGTTTCTAAATATAGATTATGAGTATCAAGCCCTTCTCTGGATAACTTAATACGCTTACTCATTTCATTAAAATGCCCTATTAAATCATGCATATCTCTATTTTTAGGATCTAGCTCAATCTCTACATCATAATTGCCAGAAGAAATTTCTCTTGTAGCAACTGATAAGTTATGCATGGGCCTCATTAACTGATCAATCATTCGAAAAACAATAAGCAAAGCACTTAATACTGACAATAAGATTGTTGACGTAAAATCAATCAAAAAACGAGTTTTAATAATAGAAGAGTTAAGTGTCAACTCAGCATCTTTTGCAGCAGCACGAAAGCGAGTCATTCTAGCAACAAGGCTTTCAATATTAATATCTGAAGAATAATGTGCAATTAAAGTAAACTCATCAGTTGAGGCTGTGTACCCGTCTAATAAGCAGGTTGAATCATTTCTTTTACTCGTTGCAGCAAGATTCATTTGAGAGTCATATAGTTTTAGCTCACAAGCCCAAAAATCAGCAACTAAAAGATTTAATACTGATTGCATTTGCTCAGTAGGCTTCCTAGGCGCATCAAAATAATTTACAAGCTTTCCTATATTACGTGTTTTATCTTCATAATACTTAATAGCAACATTATTAGTATTTCTGAAGAGCTCATCAACCTCACCACCAACCTTTAAGTTAAATTCATCAAATTGAATTTCGGCAATTTGAAGGTTATCTCTTATTGATCCAAAAGAAAATAAATAAAATGAAAGCACTGGAAGTAAAACCAAGACTGGAACAATTTTTATAAAAGACCAGGTAAATCTTGAACCAATTACCCCTTGTTCAGAATTTAGCTTTAACTTTCTCATGGAAAGCACAATGTAATATATTGCAATCAAGCTCATTAGAATATTAAAGCCGACCAAGACTAAGTACCATTTCTCAATTAGTTCAGGATTTAAGCCAAGATAAAACATTCCAAAAAATGAAATCAAAAAGATGCCTATCCAAAATAAGGCGCGAGGAGCTTCTTTTAGAGAAAAAGCTTGATTTAGCAACATAAATTTTGCTGATAAAATATTAAAGTGATTGGATTATCTCATAAATGAATTATTACTAGCATGAGTTGTTGATAAAATACAACAATCCATTTGAGACTATTCCTTTGATTACAAGCGAGTCACAACTTAATAAATATCTACAAAGTATTCAAAATCACTCTCTTCTTGCAATAGATACTGAGTTCAGAAGAATTGACTCATATTTCCCCGAACTTTGCTTAATTCAAATTGCAGCTGGTAATTATTTAGAATGCATAGATGTTCTTGCAATAAAAAATTTAGAGCCTCTTTTTGAAAAACTATATGATAGTGAAACTATTTGGGTTATTCATTCCGCTAGACAAGATATTGAAGCTCTTTATTGCCTATCTCAAAGAATACCTCATACAATTTTTGATACTCAAATTGCAGCCTCACTGTTAAATTATCCTCTTCAAGTGTCATATCAAGTATTAACAGAAACGTTACATAATGTTTATTTAGAAAAAAAACATACACGATTCGACTGGAAAACAAGACCCCTTCCAGAAGATGTATTACAGTATGCTCTTGATGATGTGAAATACCTCCTTCCTCATTACGAAATGCTTAAAGCCAAGTTAATTAAAAGCAAAAAACTCCAGTGGCTTAGTGAAGAGGTTGGCTTCTTATTAAAGCAAAGTCTTTATGAGCCTAATTTTAAGCAAATTATTAAAAAAACTAGTGGGATTTCAAAAATAGACTCTAAGTCACAGAAAGAGGCAATAAATTTTGTAATGTGGCGCGAAAATACTGCAATGAAAGAAAACAAACCTCGTAAATGGATAATGTCTGATGAGCACTTAATTGATTATGCTACAGGTAAAAATAAGTTATCTCCAAGATCTCAAGAGCTTTTTGAAAATTTTCTGAAAACTAATCAAACTGAAAAAAAACTTCAAGCCCCGCTAGCTTCTCAAAAACCATTATCTGCTAATGAGAAGATGAAAAAAAATCAAGCACAGGAGTATATTAAAAAAATATCGATTGAATATGATATTGCCCCTGAACTTATTTGCTCTTCAAAAAATCTTGTTAAATTCATTAGAGGTGATAAAGAGGTCTCTATTAATAGTGGATGGAGATCAAAAATATTTAAACTAAAATCATATTTAGATACTTCACTTTCCATTTAATTACTTTAGCCTTATCAAAGATAATACTTTTAAAATAATTGCAGGAAATCTTAAAGGAAGGAAATTTAACTTTCCTGATTCTGAAGGGCTTCGCCCCACTCTTGGAAAGACACGGGAGACCCTTTTTAATTGGCTTCAATTTGATATTGCTGGTAAGACAATTATTGATCCTTTTGCTGGAAGTGGCTCTCTTAGCCTTGAATCAATATCTAGAGGTGCCAAAAAAGTGTGCTTAATTGAAAAAAATAGAAAAGTTTTTCAAAACCTTGAATCTAATTTTAAACTCCTTGATAACTTTCAATATCAACTGAACAATAGTGATTCAATCATCTTTCTTGATAAACAAAATAATAATCCTTTCGATTTGGTTTTTTTAGACCCTCCATTTAATCAAAATTTAGTGCCATTAACTCTTGGGTTGTTATCTCAAAAAAATTATTTACATAGTGAAAGCCAAATTTATATTGAGTCTGAGTATGAAATAACACCTACAATCTTAGACAAAAATCTTTCATACAATTGTAGAATCAAAAAACAGAAAAAATCAGGTAATGTTCACTATTGTCTGATAAGCTTAGAGGCAATATGAAAAAAATTGCAATATATCCTGGTTCTTTTGATCCAATAACTAATGGGCACGTTGATCTAATAAAGCGTGCATCCAAAATTTTTGATGAAGTAATTATTGCGATTACTCAAAATGCTAATAAATCTAGTTTTTTATCTATTGAACAGAGAGTTGGAGCAGTTGAAAGTTCCATAAAATCTTTAAGTAATACTAGAGTATTAAGCTTTAATTCGCTTCTAGTTGACTTTGCAAGAGATCACGATGCCCAAATAATTATTAGGGGCCTTAGAGCTGTGTCAGATTTTGAATATGAGTTTCAACTTAGCGGGATGAATAAACGCCTTAATTCAGAAATTGAAACTTTGTTTATGACCCCCTCTGAAGAGTTTGCTAATATTTCGTCCTCTTTGGTTCGTGAAATTTTATCTCTTGGCGGTGATATTAGTCCATTTGTTCCAGCTCAAGTCAAAACAATACTCATAGATACACTTCAAAAATAATTTACTGAACACCTTGAAATAATATTTTAAATCCCTAAATAGGGTTTATATAAAAATACAAGGAGTATAAGGAATGTCAAAAATAATTGGAATTGATTTAGGAACAACTAACTCATGTGTCTCTGTGATGGATGGTGGTGTTGCTAAGATAATTGAAAACTCAGAAGGAAATCGCACAACACCTTCTATTATTGCCTATCCTAAAGACTCAGATGAGATCTTGGTGGGCCAGCCCGCTAAAAGACAAGCAGTTACAAATCCTGAAAATACGCTATATGCTATCAAAAGATTAATTGGTCGTCGCTTTGAAGAAGAAGCAGTTCAAAAAGATATTGATCTCGTTCCTTATAAAATTATTAAAGCTAAAAATGGTGACGCTTGGGTTGAAGTCAAGGGTAAAAAAATGGCGGCTCCCGAAATATCAGCTCGCGTAATTCAAAAAATGAAACAAACTGCTGAAGATTATCTAGGCGCAGAAGTTACTGAAGCTGTAATTACTGTCCCAGCCTACTTTAATGATTCTCAGCGTCAAGCAACAAAAGATGCTGGAAAAATTGCAGGATTAACCGTAAAAAGAATTATTAATGAGCCTACAGCAGCTGCATTGGCATATGGTGTTGATAAATCTACTGGTGATAAAAAAGTTGCAGTTTATGATTTAGGTGGGGGAACATTTGATGTTTCTATTATTGAGATGGAAGATATTGATGGCGAAAAACACTTTGAAGTCCTCTCAACAAATGGTGATACATTTCTAGGTGGTGAGGATTTTGATCATAGAATAATCAGCTATCTAGTAGAGGAATTTAAAAAAGAGCAAGGTTTAGACCTTTCTAAAGACGCTATGGCTCTTCAAAGGCTTAAAGAAGCTGCTGAGAAAGCAAAGATTGAACTATCTTCATCAGAACAAACTGAAGTTAGTTTGCCTTACATTACTGCCGATGCTTCTGGTCCAAAACACCTTAACATCAAAATGACAAGATCAAAGCTAGAGTCTCTAGTTGCGGATTTATTAAAGCGATCAATTGATCCATGCAAAATAGCACTCAAAGATGCTGGACTATCAAGTGGGGAGGTTGATGAAGTTATCCTTGTTGGTGGGCAAACTAGAATGCCTAAAGTTCAAGAAATGGTAAAAGATTTTTTTGGAAAAGAACCTAAGAAAGATTTAAATCCTGATGAAGCTGTTGCTATGGGCGCAGCGATTCAAGCTGGTGTTTTAGGCGGAGATGTTAAAGATGTATTGCTTCTTGACGTAACTCCACTTTCATTAGGTATTGAAACTATGGGGGGAGTAATGACTAAGTTGATTGAAAAAAATACAACAATTCCAACTAACCAATCCCAAGTATTTTCAACTGCTGCAGATAACCAGTCAGCTGTAACAGTACATGTTCTTCAAGGTGAAAGAGAGATTGCTAGTGCAAATAAATCACTTGGTCAGTTTAATCTTGAAGGGATTCCAAACGCACCTAAAGGTCAACCTCAGATAGAAGTTTCTCTAGATCTTGATTCTGATGGCATCTTAAACGTATCTGCCAAGGATAAAAATACTGGTAAAGAGCAGTCTATAACAATCAAATCTTCAAGTGGTCTTTCTGATGAAGAGGTTGACAAAATGATTAAGGATGCTGAAGCTCATGCTGAAGAAGATAAGAAATTCCATGAGCTTGTAACATCGAGAAATATGGCTGATTCTCTTGTACATTCTACTAAACAATCTCTTGAAGAGCTAAAAGATGAAATTTCTGATGATGAAAAAAATGCAATCGAAACAGCGCTTAGTGAGCTTGAAGAAAGCATCAAAGGTGATGATAAAGAAGCAATCGATACTCAAGTTCAAAATCTAAGTGAAAAAGCACAAGTTTTAGCTCAAAAAGCTCAAGAAAAAGCTTCTACAGAAGGTGGTGAAGCTGACAACTCTGAGGGAAATGATGATGTTGTTGATGCAGACTTTGAAGAGGTTAATGAAGAAAAGTAAGTAATATAAAAAGCGCAAATAAAAATAAAACCTCCCTTGTCTTGTGCATGGGAGGTTTAATAATATAAGGGACACATGGCAGAAAGAGATTATTACGAAATTTTAGGCATTGACAAAGGTTCAGATGAGGCCAAAATTAAAAAAGCCTACAAGCGCCTTGCAATGAAATATCATCCAGATAGAAATGCTGATGATAAAGAAAACTCTGAGAAAAAATTTAAAGAAGTTCGTAAAGCATATGATGTAATTTCAGATCCTCAAAAAAGATCAGCTTATGACCAATTTGGTCATGCAGGAGTTGAACAAGGTGGTAGTGGCTTTGGTGGTGGAAATCCATTTGGTGGGTCTGGTGGTGGTTTTGGTGATATTTTTGGTGATATTTTTGGAGGAGGTAACTCAAAGCCAGATAATAGAGGCTCTGATCTTCGTTATGACCTAGAAATAGATTTAAAGCAAGCTGCAGAAAGTGATACAGTAAAAATTCGAGTTCCTAAAAATGATACCTGTGAGCCATGCTCTGGAAGTGGTGCTAAACCTGGTACTTCAGTAAAAACTTGTGGAAATTGTCGTGGTACTGGACAAACGACAATGCAGCAAGGTTTTTTTGCTGTGCAAAGACCTTGTAACCAGTGTAATGGTTCTGGTGAAAAAATTGAATCTCCATGTGGTACATGTCGTGGACAAGGCGTTGTAAGAAGTCAAAAAACTCTTTCAGTTAAAATTCCTGCAGGCGTAGATACTGGAAATAGAATTAGATTGAGCGGTGAAGGTGAAGCTGGATTACGCGGTGGACCCCATGGTGATCTTTATGTTCAAATTCATATCAAAGAGCATTCAATTTTTGAGCGTGATGGTAATGATTTATATTGTGAAGTCCCTATTGACTTTGCAACATCTGCGCTTGGTGGCTCAATAGAAGTCCCAACATTACAAGGGAAACTCAAAATTAAAGTCCCGGCAGGAACGCAATCTTCGAAATTATTTAGACTGCGAGGCAAAGGTATGCCGGCTATGAGACATAATGGATCTGGTGATCTGCTATGTCAGGTTAAAATCGAAACACCTGTAAACTTAAACTCCAAACAGAAAAAATTATTAAAAGATTTTTCAGACTCATGCGAAGCAAAGCATCACCCAGAGTCAAATTCATTTTTTGGTAAAATGAAGTCATTCTTTGAGTAAACTTGAAACAATTTGTCACAATATATTAATTGCTCAAGTATAAAATTTCTTTTTTCTCTAACTTAATAAC
>Ga0209383_1002570_pt1 | contig 10554 bp, 23 predicted proteins | sample CoawatmetaG02DNA_FD_187510 | JGI IMG/M metagenome (GOLD analysis project Ga0209383, IMG submission 187510) | Marine microbial communities from the West Antarctic Peninsula - Coastal water metaG029-DNA (SPAdes) (version 2) | ecosystem: Environmental > Aquatic > Marine > Coastal ... | reverse complement strand
ATTGAGGAGTTGGAATCAGCAGTCATTTTAATAAACCTATCTCGTGAGCTAACACCAACTGAAAGGATTGAAAGTATCTTATATGAAACTAAACTGAGAATTAAAGAACTAAAACAATAGATATGAATAAAAACATAGTTGTAATATGGCCGTAGAAAGAACATACAAAACAATTAAATGGATATTGAAAGACAATATTAAAAAGAATGTCAGAGCTTTGTGGACTTGGAAAGACCGACGTACACAACTTAGAGAATAAGTTAGCAACAATAGAAAGAATAGCGAGTGATAGAAATAAATGGGAAAAGGAATAATGGGTAAACAAAATGAAAAGTTATTCGCTAATATAGATAATTACGAACAAGAAGTAAAAGAAAAGAAGAAAAAAACAAGACAAAAGCCTGTTAAAGGCAGTAAGTCGGGGCGCACTTATTAAAGTAGTGATAACGCGACGCAGAAATACGAGGTGAGTGGTAGCGCAAGTAGGCGAGGGATTAGTATTGCATTAAGGTGGAGAAAATCACGGTCAACTTGTTAAAGTCAGGATAAAGCAATGTATGTATGAGGTTCTTAGTCCTCCATACTTGAACCACACCTGCGCACCTCGTTTTAATTATACTTGAATCAGTAAACGTTTTCACGAGCTGGTTAGTATATAGTCTCTTATTGGTATTATGATGATACCTTTGACACACCGTAATCATAGTGGTAAGAGATGGATAACTAGGTATGGCGTCTAAATCCAGGATTCAAGAGACTACTGACGAGTATGAGGTTCGATTCCTCACTAGTTACAAACTAAATACGAATGTGTTTGGATAATATAATTACAAATCAAATAAATAAATATGAAAACAAAAGAAGAGCTTGAACAAGCAATCGTAATGCACGAAGAAGCATTAGAATCCAGTAGACACAGTGTTATAGTAGACACACAAGATCTAGAACAAGCTAAGAAAGACTTGAAACAACTAAATAAACCAATTATGTCAGGTGAACAGCTTGATGATATCACAATGGCTGTTGAAAAAGCTGTCGGTAACTTTGACTTTGATGATGCTGAAAACTATCATACTGAGTTTGAACTTGACTATGACGCTAAGGTTACAATTTCATCCTTTGAATTTCAAAGTGCACAGGATTTGATCGAAGCTATATGTGAATCAGTACACAGTTTATATGTTGAAAAGCAAGAAGACAATGCCTAAGTTAATAGATCGGGTAAAACCCGTTGTTCTTAGAGCACTAGACAGATCAGCTAAAATAAAGTATACTTCAAGCTACAATGCAATAATAGCATCGTTAGAAAGTGTCAACAGGTATAGAGATCTTACTATAGATCAAGTTAATACTCTGTTAATATTTTTACCTGATGAGTTACACCCGAATGGTAGAACAGACTTCTACTACGGCGATTATTTACTACAAGAAAAATATATATACTAATGGAAATAACAGGACAAAAGCTACCTATGTGGTTCAATGGAGAACTATACAAGGAAGGCGAAACCGTGAGTAATAGATTCTCAGGTGAAGAATATAAATTAAATGCTATTGAGTTATCAATGTATGACTTTATAATAGGTGCAACTACTATAATGGAGATGGGTGATCCTATGAGTAATACTCCTCAACGCAATGGATTGATCACTGATCTTAGAAAAGGTCTTGATTGGTTCAGAATGAATAATGCAGAAGCCTATATGGTTTTATTAGATTAAATAATATGACAGGAAAACAAGTAAAAGGTTATATAGAATTTACCTTACAAATGACACCACGACATGATTGTGATGCATTAGCCGAAGCTGTAACAGATATGGCAGCAGAACTAGAATATGATGAAAGTGAATTACTGTATCTATTATTAGAAAACAGACCAATTGTTGATCTACATACACATAGTTATGGATTTCACACTGCAAATGGCAGGCACATTATAGAAACAATTAAAGAAAAATATTATGAGTACGAGAGCGCAAGTTAGATTCGCTACACGCGAAGATGGTGTATCATTCAGTGAACACCCAGATAAAATACACGCACAGTTTTATGTGCATAGTGATGGTTACCCCGAAGGATTAGGTATACAAATAGCTACGTCTATATCAGTCTCATCACCTCATACAAGTTTTTATGGTGAAATAGAACACGTACAAGATATGCACAGTGATTTAGATTACATATACTATGTATGGTCAGACTATGACAAAACCACATGGATAAGTATATTTGAAGTTCAGAACGAAAAAGAATGTGATCACTGTGGTTCTTGTTTTGATGATTCCGAGTGTATCTTTGTGGGCACACCACACGATCTAATAGATAAATACAAACTAAATACGGATGACTAAGGATAATATAAATATGACAGACAAACAATTAGATGAGATAGCTATGAAGATAGTTAGTCGCATGGTAAAACTTAAATCTATGGAAGATTGGTTTCAACACGTTAACAAATCAGATGTAGCGTGGAAAGTATATGAAGATATCGAACTTGACGAAGAAGTTGCTGCGTTCGGTGAACTAGCTAAGCTAATGACCATAATGGATATATGTAAGAACGATGAAGAGTATGAGAAATGTGCTCTTATCAAAAACAGAATAGATTCTGTAACAAAGATAATAAACAAGTATAAATGAGAAGACAATTCTTGAAACAAATCGCACTAGGCTCTGTCGCAATGACATTTATGCCTCAAATAGTGTTTAGCAACGATAAAACAATAAAAATGATGAGAAAAAAACCAATGCTAGCATATCCTGTTAGCGATAAACCAATAGACTACAGTAAATCTGTGTTTATGCAACCAAAGCTTGACGGCGTTCGCTGTGTAATACAGTATGAACAAGTCGATCATTTCAGCAGACCTATTAAGTACGAGGTGAAAGCATACTCACGTACAGGTAAACAGTGGCGTAACATAGAACATATACTTGCTGAATTAAAACCGTTCTTTCAAAAATACCCTAAAGTTATCCTCGACGGTGAGTTGTATAATCACGATCTAAGAGACAATTTCGAAAAGATCATATCATTAGTCAGAAAACAAACACCGACTGATGAGCAACGTCTAGAAGCATCCCAATTAACACAATTTCATTGTTACGATATCATAGATGAAGAGTTACCATTCGATCAAAGAATAGAATTTATAAATAATACACATAGACTGTCGTGTCCTAGTATATATATTGTAGATACTATAATGGTGTTTAATGATAACGAAGCTCAAAGAATTCACAAAAGTATGCTTAAAAAAGGTTACGAAGGTTCAATCTTACGTACAAATGATAAGTATGCATGCAAACGTTCTCATAACCTTAGAAAGTTTAAAGACTTTCACGATGCCGAGGCTACTTTAACCGGTTGGGTTGAAGGCAAAGGCAAACGTATCGGTACTATCGGTAAGTTTACAGCTATTGATAGTGAAGGTAATGAGTTCGGTATGCCTGTAATGGACAAATTCAAATACTTACAAGATAATTTCGAACAAATGAAGTCTTATGTAGGTTGCATAGCAACATTTACATACTTCGAACGTACTAAAGCAAACAGCTATAGACATCCATTATTTAAAGCATTAAGAAACTATGAGTAATATAAGAACACAGTGTGACATAGACACTAAACCATACGTATGTGAGATATGTAATAAAACTATGACAGAAGAAGACCACGATTTCTGTGACATTTGTGGTGATTGTAGAGAAGATTTCGATGACTAGATATGAAGAACAAATGTATAAAGACATTAGCACTATAGCTAAAGCTTTGGTAAAACTAATAAAATTAATAGAGAAGAACGTATGACAGAAGATCAATATAGTAAAATAATAGAAATATTACAGAAAATACACATACAACTAAAAAGACAAAAGAAATGAGCGAAGACCTAAAGAGACGAATTAAAGAATTTAATGAGATTAAATTTCCTAATGATAATGAGACAAGAATTATTATTACAACATTAAAACCTTTGGGGACTGTGACAACAGCCCTTAAAGTATAAGAGTAATAGGCTAATGTCACGTAATTTAAGATATTTCAATAATAATCGCATCGTATATAAGAGAGATCCTATAAGCGATAAGCCAACCATTGAGACTAATCAGTACATGTTCTTCGAACAAGGTACTTACGAATGTTATCACCTATTTACTAGTAGAGCTAAGATTACTACTTTTAAATCATTAAAGTGGCACTTGCTAGTATTATGGTATCTAAACCCTAAGTTAGATCAAGATTCTTTTTTAGTTGTAGCAGAGATAATAGCTCACAAACCTAATGGCTTTACAAGCTTTAGTATACATGAAGATCTTCTTCGTAAGATAGTATATGAAGTAAGCATGTTAGATTTAGATGAGCCACCTAAAAATAAATTAAGAAAAGTAATATTCAAGTATGGGAATGGAATGACTAAGGAAGAGAAACTAAAAGTTGTTGGTGAATTAATAGGTAGATCAAAACGTATACACGAAGATGATATCTATCAATGTATGTTAGACTGTAACTCGCTAGGAGAGAAGATAACAGTTAAATGGTTAGCAGAAATATTAAAGTGTGCACCAAGAACTATACATAGAAATATGGGTACGGAGTTAAAGAGAGAAAAAGAATTACTTAATAAACAATTATGAGAAGATTAATATATGATATGTACTACAATGATGAAATCACTGTAGAGATAGCAGAAAAACTGCTTGATAAACTAACCCAAATAAGAGATAAAAAACGATGGTAAAAAACTATTTAATAGACATAGACGGAACAGTATGCGATGACATACCAAATGAAACTCCAGAACTATTTGCAACAGCAAATGTATATCCTGATGCACTAGAGAGATTAAATAAATGGTATGATGAAGGTCATACAATTACATTCTTTACAGCGAGAAGAGAAGAACACAGAGCCGTAACAGAGATCTGGTTGACTGTAGAGGGATTTAGACATCATGGTTTAATAATGAACAAACCAAGAGGCGGAAACTATCACTGGATAGACAATTTAAAAGTACAAGCAACTCAGTATCTAGGTAAATTTACTGAACTTAAAAAAACCAATAAACTAATAGAGACATTCGATGAAACACTATAATATACAGAACTATATAAGATACAAGAAAGATCTTGACAGTAACATGAAGAGAATAGGTCAAAAAGAATTCTCTGAATATGATAGAGATGAGCTTATAATTAAGTTTATGCCTCTAGTAGAAAATATAGGTAGAAAGTTTGCTACATCCCAACAAGCATCTGGAGTGATGAGCATAATGGATATACTACAAGAGGGTAACTTAAACCTTATAAAAGCTGTAGAACGTATTGATTGGGAAAGAATAGATCAATCTGACGATCCTGAGAAAACTTTAAAAAGTTTTTTGGCTAAAAGAATTAAAGGCGGTATACGTAGAGCTATTGATTTCAACAGAGGTCAAATGAGATTACCAGAACACGTTACCAATAGCATTCGCAAAAGCTTTGGTAAAGATAAGAAGATGGTTGCAATGTTTTTTAACTCTATATTCTTAAGTATTGATGCTGGTCAAAGAGATGATGATGATATGTTCATGCAAATTGAAGACAAATCAGAACCTTATAACCAGTTGTTTCTAAATGCTTATCTGACAGGTTTACTAAAACAACACTTAGAACCTAAGGAATATACGGTACTTAGTTTAAGCTATGGCTTAGACTCCGAGAAACATACGGCAAACCAAATAGCAGAGAAATTAGGCATCAAAGGTAAGGGTGCTTATGTTAGAATTTCACAGCTAAAAACACAAGCAGTACAAAAGCTTGTAGACAATGTAGATCACTCGCAAGTTCTTGACTATCTATAAGTTAAGTGAAGTGAAAGATGTAAAAACAAATATTAATGTGTGATTATAGATATACACCAAAGACCAAATAAATGAAAGAATTAACCCAAAAACTAGCAGTCATACAGACTAAGCTAAAAGCGAAAAAGTCTTCGTACAATTCGTTCGGTAAGTATCACTTCCGAAAATCAGAAGACATCCTAGAGGCTATAAAGCCTTTCTTAATCGAACACGGCGTTGCAGTTACGATAAATGAATCAATCATAACTAACGATCCTGTTCCAACAATACAGTCCACAGCTACAATATCAGATGGAGAAAATGCTATACACGCTACTGCTCTAGTCGGTGTAGACCTTAATCAAAAAGGTATGCAGACGGCTCAGCAATTCGGTGCAGCTTCCACGTACGGCAAGAAATATGCTCTAGGTAATCTATTGCTTATTGATGATACAGAAGATGCTGACGCAGGTGCTAAACCATCAGGTGTTATTGATAAGATCAAGACAGCAGCTAAGCAAGCTATAACTCCAGCTCAAATGGCTAAAGCTAAAGATTATATAGTTGCAGGTGGAGCTGTTAGTGCAATAGAGTCTAAGTATAAATTAACCGCAGCAGATAAAAAAGAACTAAATGATATCAAAGGAAAAGATACTACAAAGGCTTAAAATAGACGAAGATTACTACGGCGATTTCGGTAATCAATTCTTATCCAACTCGCATGTTGGTAAGCTGCTAAAAGATCCGCTAAGAGCGTTTGAACCAAGCAAACAGATACCAGCTTTTTTAGTAGGTGGTTATTTCCACACTCTAATATTAGAACCCAACAAGATAGATAAGTTCAAGGTTGTTAAGTCAACCAATAGAAATACTAAAGCTTATAAGGATGTTGCTGGTGGTGAGTTATGCTTGCTACAACAAGAGGTTGATATGGTAGAACTAATGAGAGACAAGGTGATGGCTAATGATATATGCAGAGACCTAATCCAAGGACCACAATGTGAATACGAACAACCACAGATAATAGAGATGTTCGGACAAACTTGGAAGGGTAAAGCTGATATCGTTAATCACGAAGAAAAGTTAGTTATCGATCTAAAAACAACTGCAGACATTGAGAAGTTTCAGTGGTCAGCAAACAAGTACAACTATGACTCGCAGGCTTACATATATAGTAAGTTATTCGGATATGAATTTCTATTCATAGTTATAGACAAGAACAGCCATAAAATAGGTATGTTCGACTGTTCACCAGATTTTTACAAACGAGGCGAAGAGAAGGTACGTAGAGCAAGTGAAGCTTATGACTTGTTTTACAAGACCGAGGAGTTTGATCCTAAACAATATTTCATAAGCAAAACCCTATAAAAATACAATCATGGGAAGAACAAAGATGAAGACCTGTACAATATCAGGCAACAAGTTTGCAGCTAACACTAAAAACTTTTATGTTAACAACAACGCAGCGGATAACTTACATCCGTATCACAAAGGTTTTGATAACTTTAGAAGAGCAACAAACGCTAGTGTAGAGCAAGTAAGAAAATTAGTTAATTTAATAAATTCATAATATGGCAAGTATAATCAAAGCAAGTCTAAATCTAGACGCAATACCTAAAGATAAAATCTATGTAGGTAAGAAAGGTAAGTATTTACCTATCACAATTACAATAAACGATGAGCTAGATCAGTTCGGTAATCAAGGTCCAGTTGTTGTAGAACAATCTAAAGAAGAGAGAGATGGTAAAACACCAAAGACTTACTTAGGTAATGTTAAAGTTGTTTGGTCAAACGGTACAAACGTTGAAGCTGCACCTCGTGAAGGTCAAGCTCCTCCTGCTCAAACAGCTCCTCAGGTAGACGATCTACCATTCTAAGATGAGTAAACAAGAGATCAATGGATTCTTGGTTGACAAATACAACCAACATGGCCTAAAAGACGGTGCTTCGCAAGGGATATGTCCCTTGTGTTCACCTGATAGGAAACCTAAAAATACTAAAGCACAATGTGCTTCGTATGATTGGGATCGTGGTCTCGGTACCTGTCACAATTGTGATACATCATTCCAACTACATACTTATCAGCGTAAGGGCGCAAGTGAGAAAGTCTATACACGACCAATTACTCCTGAGCAGTTCGACGATGTAAGTACTAATGTAGAAACGTGGTTCGGAACAAGAGGTATTTCAAAACAAACACTTCAGGATCTTCAAGTAACAGAAGGTCCTGAGTTTATGCCTCAGACAGGTAAGACTGAGAATGCTATTAACTTTAATTATTTCATGGGTGATCAGTTGATCAACATTAAATATAGAGATGGTAGAAAAAACTTTAAGCTATTCAAAGGCGCTGAAAAAGTATTCTATAACATTAACAGTGTTGTAGGTTATGATTGGTGTGTCGTTGTTGAAGGTGAAATGGATGTATTAGCTTTACACGAAGCTGGTATCAAAAATGCAATATCAGTTCCTAACGGTGCTACGTTGAATACAAACAACCTAGACTACCTAGATAATTGCATAGACTACTTAGACGATAAGACTAAGATAATATTAGCTGTTGATGCTGATGCTGCTGGTCAAGCCTTAAGAACTGAGTTTATACGTAGACTTGGTGCTGAGGTTTGTTACCTAGTAGATTTCAATGGGCAGAAAGATGCTAATGAGTATTTAATAGAAAATGGTGCTGAAAAGTTACGTGATACAATAAACGGGGCTTCACAAGTACCTTTAGAAGGTGTAACCACATTATATGATATACATGATGAAGTCAAAGAGTTTGTTAAAAACGGTTTTAAACCAGGTTTCCAAGTGGGACTTAGTAACTTCGATAAAATCTTTAGTACTTACACTGGGCAGTTTATTACTGTTACTGGTATCCCTAGTTCTGGTAAGTCTGACTTTGTTGATCAAATGGTTGTTGGTTATAATAATATGTATGGTTGGAAGACTGCGTTTGCAAGTCCAGAAAATCAACCGACTTATCTCCACGCTCACAAACTAATGCGTAAGACTTGGCAAGATATGCCAACTCAAGCAGATATTGGTAGTGACAAATGGTTAGAAGTTACACAGAGGGTTAATGACAATTACTTCTTCATAGATATGGAGAGATATACATTAGAATCTGTATTAAAGAAAGGTGCCGAGCTTGTTAAACGAAAAGGTATTAAATGTCTAGTGATTGATCCTTACAATAAAGTAAGAGATACAAATGCTGTGTCAGATGATGTTAATCGTTACACGATGGATTACCTAGCAAAGATCGAAACCTTTGCTAAAAAATATGATGTGTTAGTATTTATAGTGGCTCATCCAACTAAAATGTATAAAGGAAATGATGGCAAAATTGAAGAGCCTACGATGTATAACATCAAGGGTGGAGGCGAATGGTATGATGCGTCTTACCATGGACTTCTTGTTCACAGGGATTATGAGGCAAAGACTACTAAGGTTAAGGTACTCAAAGTTAAATTCCAAAACCTCGGTGAAAACGGAGCTGAAGCTCATTTTACTTGGGAACCACGAAGTGGCTCTTTCATTCCGAACGAACCCGCCTCGGTAGAGGTTGACGGTTTGCCCTGGGAATAATGGTGTGGATGAAAAAAGCCTATGGCAAATCACCTGGGTTTCACAATTACACCAACGCGGATATGAAGAGAGTTCAATGGTGTTTAGATCGTAAGATTAAAATCGCGGTTATACCTAGCGGAACTGATTGGCAAGTTGAAATAACTATAGACAAGTCAGTTAACCTAGACTCTAACGTATACAGGGCTAAAGAAGCTTATAAAAAAATGTACGAATACTATAAATATTACTATGATAAACACAATAAACAATAAAGTCTTTAGAAATGCTAACGAGGCATACGAATACGTACACGATCAGATAATACAAAATGGTGTAACGTTCGGAGATACTAAAGCTCTGTTTAATGTAGGTTTCTACATGACAGATCCTAAGAATAGGAAAATAATAAACAGAGAACGTAAGTGGAACGAAGACTACGCAGAAGCTGAATGGCAATGGTATTTGTCTGGCGATCCACATATAAGTACGCTAGGTGATATATACGGCAAGGTACCTGAGATATGGAAACGTATGGCTGATGCAAAAGGTTATGTTAACTCTAACTATGGTTATCAATGGGAACGCAATGATCAGCTAAAAAATGTAATAGCTATGCTTAAAGCAAATCACGAAACTAGACAAGCTTGCGTATCAATATATGATGGCAAAGAAATCAATGATGGTTGCTATACACACGATACGCCTTGTACCTACGCAATACAATTTACAATCGTCAATAACAGGCTCGATATGTGCGTTACGATGCGTTCTAACGACCTCTGGTACGGTTTTTGTAATGATCAATATCAATTCTCTAAACTGCAAGAGATGGTCTCTAAACGGTTAGATATTGAGACTGGTGTATACTACCATTTTGCGCATAACATGCACTTATACAATAATAAAATATGATATACTATATCTACCACATCCCTGGTAAAAAAATAGGGGTTACAACCAACCTGAATAGCAGAGTTGAAGATCAACAAGGGTATGAACCTGGAGAATACGAGGTACTAGGTAGATACACTGATATAGTAAGAGCTTCAGAGCGAGAACTGTACTACCAACGTCTATACGGATATCCAGTGGACATAGTTCCTTATGATAAATTAAATTGCAATAAAAATAAATTAAATATGAAAGTAAACGT
>Ga0209383_1002567_pt1 | contig 10560 bp, 9 predicted proteins | sample CoawatmetaG02DNA_FD_187510 | JGI IMG/M metagenome (GOLD analysis project Ga0209383, IMG submission 187510) | Marine microbial communities from the West Antarctic Peninsula - Coastal water metaG029-DNA (SPAdes) (version 2) | ecosystem: Environmental > Aquatic > Marine > Coastal ... | reverse complement strand
CCTGCCATGTCATAAGTCATGTCTTCCATAAATTTTGCTGGTTTTAAAGAGTAACCACCAGTGTCAAAACAAACTCCTTTTCCAACAAAAGCTAAAGGATTAGAGTTATTTTTTGCTCCATTCCATTCCATTGTTACAAGGTATGATCCTCGAACACTCCCCTGTCCTACACCAAGTAAAGCGTTCATTCCAAGTTTTTTTAATTTTTTTTCATCATATACATTTATTTTTAATCCAAATTTTTTAAGTGTATTTATTCTTTTTGCATATTCATCTGGGTGTAAGATATTTCCTGGTTCCGACACAAGATCTCTTGCAAAAAAACTTCCTTCTTCCAGGGCTTTAAATCTTAAATGATCTTGAGTAGATATCTTATTCTTATTTCCTATAACATTTATAGAAACAATTTTTTTATTCTTTTTTGATTTATAAATATTAAACTCATATGATTTTAATTTCAATCCATGTAGGAAATAACCTACAAAATTTTTTATTTCATTAATAATTGTATCTGAGTTTACTAAGTATTCGTTTTTCTTGTCATAATTAATATAACTATGAAATTTAGCTCCCAAATTTTCTATATCTGATATTTTTATATCCTTCTTAATAGACACTAAAAATACTGTTTTTTTTGAACTAACTTCAAAAAAAAGTAAATCTTTTTTTAGATCACTATTTTTTAGTAAGTCAGCTATGTAAGAAAATTCAGAATTTGAAATATATTTCTTAAGATCTCTAATATTGAAATTTTCATCTGTAAATAGAACAAGATTGGCTAGAGATTTTTGAGAATTACTGTTTTTATAATTAATTTGAATAGTCATAAATTTTAAATACACACACTAGAACTTGAGTGCTATATATGAATAAAATTATCAGATTTCAATGAAAAAAATAGTTTATAGGAAAATAGCTAAAGATTGTTTAAACTTTTTTTTAGTAATTACATTCACTATAAGTCTAATTATTTGGGTATTACAGGCTGTTAATTATTTAGATTTTGTTATTGAAGATGGCCATAGTTTCCTTGTATATTTTAAGTATACATTATTTAGCTTTCCCAAAATTTTAAGTAGGATTTTTCCATTTTCAATATTTTTGGCATTTTCTTATATCTTACTTAAATATGAAAATAAAAATGAACTAGTTATATTTTGGAATTTTGGCATTAAAAAAATAGATTTTATAAATTTTTTTATAAAATTTTCGTTGTTCTTTACACTTCTAAGCTTAATACTAAATGCAATAATTACTCCGTTTTCACAAGATAGGGCAAGGTCTTTTATAAGATCATCAGACCTAGGTTTTTTTGAAAGCATGTTAAAGCCAAAAAAATTTATAGATGCTTTTGGAAATTTAACAATTTATTTTGATGAAAAAAACAATAATGGAGAATTAAAAAATATATTTTTGAACGAAAGAACAGATTTTAATAATTCTCAAACAACTTTTGCAAAAACTGGATTAATCAAAAAGAATAGTAATAATAATGATAAAATATTAGAATTATATGATGGAAGAACTATCAACAATGTTAATGGAAAAAGTTCAGAATTTGGTTTTGCAAAAACTGATTATAATATGTCAAGTTTTGGTACAAAAACTATAACACAACAAAAAGTTCAAGAAACACCAACTATAGATTTGATAGAATGCTCGTTTCTTTTAAATTCATTAAAAATTTTTAGCACTAAAGGAATTAATGATATTATCAATTGTACTATAGAAAATTTAGAAAATATTTATGAAGAGATCTACTCAAGACTGCTCAAACCCCTTTATACAACTTTTCTAATAATAATTTCACTTTTGATTATATTAAAATCAAAAAGTGACCCTGCTTTTAATTTAAATAAATTGAAAGTTTATTTGTTTGGTTTTATTTTTGTAATTTTTCTCGAGTCTTCATCAAAATTTATAAGCTTAAATTTGATACAAAATTTATTATTTTTAATTTTACCATTTTTTTTAACGTTAACTATTTACTTGTATTTTATTATAACATTAAGAGTTATTAAAAAATGAAAACTTATATTAAATTTCTATTAAATCTTTTTAATGTTTGTTTTTTTAAAGTCTTTACTATTTTTTTTATTATTGTTTTGATTACAAATGTATTAGAGCAGGTTGATTTTTTTAGAGATCTAGATTTAAATTTTTTCTATCTTATTTTTTTATCATTCTTAAACACGCCCTCTATTGTATTCGAAATACTTCCTTTTATTTTTTTATTGGGAACACAAGTATTTTTTATTCAGCTAATAGACAAAAATGAATTAGAAATTTTTAAGTATACTGGGCTAGATAATATTAAGATTGTGAAAATTTTGGGAATTTATTCTTTTATTCTTGGAATTATTTTTGTTATTTTTTTTTACAACATATCCTCTATTTTAAAAAATTCATATTTGCTTATAAAAAACAGTTATACAGATGATGACAAGTATCTTGCTGTTATAACCGAAAATGGCCTTTGGATGAAAGATGAAATTAATGGAAATATTAACCTCATTAATGCTAATGCGGTAAATGATCAATTTTTACTAGATGTTTCTATAACAAAATTCAGTAAAGACTTTGAGATGATAGAAATAATTAATAGTAAAAAAATTGATATCACAACAAACAGTTGGAGAATATTTGAACCTACAATTATAAAAAATAATGAACAAATAAAAATTGATGAGTTAATATTACAATCAAATTTCAACTTAAAAAAAATAAACAGCTTATTTTCAAATCTTTCATCTCTTACTTTGGTTGATTTAATAAATTTAAGAAAAAGTTATGTATCTCTAAATTATTCAGTAATTGATATAGATTCTCATCTCTTTAAAGTTATTTCCTACCCTCTATACTTGACATTAATAACAATTTTTTCTGCTACTATTATGTATAGCATAGGCTATCAAAAAAACGCTTTTTATAAAATTACATTAGGAATTTTATTATCTGTAGTTATTTATTATATAAATCATTTTTTAAATATCTTGGGCGCAAATGAAAAAATTCCTTTATTTCTTTCAATTTTTTTACCTTTAATTATATTATCAATAATTAATTTCATCTCTATAATAAAACTTAATGAAAAATAAGATTCTAGTTATATTTTTAACATTAGCATTTAGCTTAAGTTTTTCTACTTTTGCAAGAGCAGATGAGTTTACTTTTGAAGTTACTGATATGGATATATTAGAAAATAATACTATTTATAAAGGTAATAATAGAGGTAAAGTTATAACAGATACTCAAGTTGAGCTAATATCAGATAATTTTTTGTATTTAAAAAAAGTTAATCGCCTAGAAGCATTCGGTAATGTTGAATTAACCGACATGAAAAGCAATATTATTATTAATGCTGAAGAAATGATTTATCTTAAGTCTGAAGAGATAATTTATACATTGGGTAAAACTTTAATAAATGTAGATGGTCAGTATAATATTGTAGGGCATGATATAACCTTATTAAAAAATGAAATGATTTTAACTTCTAATAAAAAAGCTACTATTACAGATAATATTTCAAATATCTATAAACTTGATAAATTTCAGTACTCCATCAATCAAGAAATGCTCAAAGGTGAAAAAGTAACTCATTTAAATGAAGAAACAAAAGATAAAAAAGATGAATATTATTTTGAAACTGGTTTTTTTGATCTAAAGAAAAGTAAGTTTATAGGAAAAGATGTTAACATTAAATTTCACAAAACATTATATGGTGATAAATTAAATGACCCTAGGATATTAGCTGCCACAAGTTATGGCAATGAATATAATTCTTATCTAGAAAAGGCTGTTTTTACGTCTTGTAAAAAAACTGATAAATGCCCCCCATGGAAAATGAGTGCTAAAAAAATGCATCATGATAAAATTAAAAAACGGATTATTTATAGAAATGCTTGGTTAGAGTTATACGATTTTCCAGTTGCCTATTTTCCTAAATTTTTTCACCCTGATCCAAGTGTTAACAGGCAATCTGGGCTTTTATCACCAGAGATAGGAGATCATAGCATTTTAGGTGACTCAATATATTTACCTTATTATTATGTCTTTTCTGATAGCGCTGATATGACGTTAAAACCTAGATTATTTAATGACAACAAGGTTGTATTACAAACTGAATATAGACAAGAAACCGAAAACTCTTTAACTGTAATAGATTCTAGTATTACAACAGGTCATTATTCAGATAAAAACAAAAAAGGTGATAAAGATACAAGATCACATTTATTTGCTGACTCTTATATTGATCTTGATCTTGAAGGATTTACTAATAGTAGTTTACAAATCAACTATGAAAAAATTTCTAATGATACTTATTTAAAATTATTTGATTTTATTTTATCTCCTATTTGGACAAAAAATAAGAACACCCTCACATCAAATATTGGATTAGTTCTTGATAATGATGATTATAACTTTGGCACCTCAATTAGGAGGGATGAGGCTTTAGAGGGTCTTAATTCTGACAGGTATTCATATACTCTTCCTGCATATAATTTTTCTAAAGATTTTTTACTAAACAATTTAACAGGGAGTTTTAATTTTAGCACCTCTGGTTCTCATACAATAAATAATACCAATATAAGCAATACCAAAATTGGTAACAATTTGAATTACACATCAGGTAATGATTATACTGATTTTGGAATTAGAAAAAATTATTCAGTTCAAGTAAAAAATAGTAATACAATGTCAGATAGAAGTATTAGATATAAGAACTCACCACAGTCTGAACTAATGAGCGCTTATTACTTCGATACTTCATTGCCACTTGAAAAAAATAATGAAAGTAGACGTAATAGATTAACACCAAAACTATCTTTCAGATTTAGCCCTCACGACATGAAAAATCATACAAATACTAGCAGAAGAGTTGGCATTGGTAATGTATTTACCAAAAATAGATTAAATTTGAATGATTCATTTGAAACAGGTGAGTCTATTACGCTGGGTATAGATTTTAAAAAAGAAAAAGTTAATCAAGTAAACAAAGTTTTTGAAATAGAAGGTGTTGCTATAGATTATGTTAATTTAACAACTTCTGAAATTGAAAAAAAATTAGAAGGGGTTTCTGATTTTAAAGAAAAAGAAGTTACTGAAATATTGAATTATTTTGATTTTAGGCTTGCTACAGTTTTAAGATTTAATAAAGAAAAGTATATGCCTGAAATCAGCTCTATTAATGAAAAAAGCTCAAGTATATTTGGCCTTATAAAATTCGCACCTAACAAAAATATTAATCTAAGTTATGCTTATTCATTAACAAATGATTTTAATACACTTGAGGCTAACTCCCTGGATGTGGAGTTTATTTCTGATAATTTTTCTACTCGTTTTAACTATGCTGAAACAGGAGGAATTGTTGGTCATGCAAGTACAGTATCAAACACTACCAAATATACATTTCATGATGTTAACACCTTATCATTTTCTACAAGAAGAAATAGAAGAACAAGTTTAACAGAATTCTATGATCTAGTGTATGAATACAAAAATGACTGTTTAACTGCAGATATTAAGTATAGGAAAGATTACTATAATGATGTTGATATTGTACCAATAGAAGAATTATTTTTTTCTATAACAATAATTCCATTTTATACTTTTGTTCCAGAAAAAATGATTTTAAAGAAAAATAGACAGAGCAGATTAGACAAAGCACTAAGAGAAGCTGCAGGGAAAAAGTAAAGATAAAATGATTTTAAATAAAAATAAAAAAAATTAATGAAAAATTATTTGTTAATATTATTTTTATGCCTTGTTTTTGATAACGCCAAGTCAATAGAATCTAAAATAATTCATAGCATAGGAAGTGAAATTATAACGAATATCGATATTAAAAATGAATTCAAATATCTTATAGCTCTCAATAATTCTTTAAAAGAATTAAATAAAGAAAAGATACTAAATATTTCTAATGAATCATTAATTAGAGAAAAAATAAAAAAAATTGAAATATCAAAAAATTTTAAAGAGATAAAAATAAATGATGATTATTCAAACTTATTACTAAAAAATATTTACACAAGATTAAATCTAAATTCAATTAATGAATTTGAACTTTACTTAAAAAATTATGATTTAACACTAAGCGAAATTAAAATAAAAATAACTATAGATGCATTATGGAATGAACTTATTATTCAGAAATATAACTCTAAAATAACTATTAATGAAGCTGAAATAAGAAAAAAAATTTTAAAAGCTATTAAGATTCAATCAAAGGAATATCAATTATCCGAGATTATTTTTGAAGTAACAAACAAGGGAGAAATTGAAAAAAAATATAATGAGGTGGTTAAAAGTATAAATGAAATAGGTTTTGAAAATAGTGCTGCAACGTTTAGCTTTTCAGACTCGGCTAAAATTGGTGGTGACATTGGATGGATTAATGAAAATTCCCTTAATAATAAAATTAAAAAAAATATAGATAACTTAAAAATAGGCGAGATCTCAAAACCTATAATTTTATCAAATGGTATATTAATATTAAAATTAATAAATACAAAAAATACCAAAACTACTATTGATGCAGAAAGTGAATTTAAAAAAGCAATTAATTATGAACGTAATAGACAGTTAAATCAATATTCAAAAATTTATTACAATAAGCTTAAAAAGAATCTGGATTTTAATGGTTAGAGAACCAATAATAATTATAGGTGGCGAACCCAATAGTGTCTTTTTAGAAATTTTTTTTAAAAGTTTAAAAACTAATACCTATAGGTCACCATTAATAATTATTATTTCTAAAAAATTACTTCAAGAGCAAATGAAAAAATTAGATTTTGATTTCAAAATAAATGATATTAATAAAGATTTAAAAAATTTCTCCAAATTAAACAATAATAAAATTAATTTGATTAATATTGATTATAGCTTTGAAAAATGTTTTGAAAAAATAACCAGTAAATCAAGTAAGTATATTCACGAAACTTTTAAAACTGCTTTGAATTTTATAGAACATAATAATTTATCAAAATTTATTAATGGCCCTGTTTCAAAAAAGTCTTTTTTAAAAGGAAAAACTTTAGGTATTACAGAATATCTTGCAAAGAAAACAAAAAGTAATGACGTTGCAATGTTAATATTTAATAAAAATTTATCTGTTAGTCCTCTTACTACACATTTGGCTTTAAAAGATGTTCACAAAAAAATAACAAAAAAAAGAATATATAAACAAGTTGATCTCATTAATAGTTTTTATAAAAAAAGATTTAATAAACTTCCACGAATAGCAATAACTGGACTGAACCCTCATTGTGAAAGTAATTTTCAAAATTCTGAAGAAGATAAAATAATAATTCCAGCTATTAAACAATTAAGATTAAAAAATACTAAAATAAATGGTCCATTTCCTGCTGACACTATTTTTACTAAATCATTGTTAAGAAAATATGATGTGGTTATTGGCATGTATCATGATCAAGTGCTTTCTCCTATGAAGGCATTATTTAATTTTGACGCAATTAATATTACTTTGGGTTTACCGTTTACTCGTATTTCCCCAGATCATGGTCCAAATTATTCTATGTTAGGTAAAAATTTATCTGATCCAAAAAGCTTAATTCAAGCTTTAAAGTTTTTGGATAAATAAGTGTTTATAAAAGCCAAAAAAAGTCTCGGACAAAACTTCTTGATAGATAGGGAGGTACTTGAAAAAATTGTATCCATAATTGATATAGCTGGTAAAGAAGTTTTGGAAATTGGCCCTGGTAGTGGAAATTTAACTACATATATTTTAAAACAAAAACCAAAAAAACTCTATGTTGTAGAAAAAGATGATGAATTAGCCATATTACTAAAAAAAAAATTTGATACTGATATAGAAATTATCAATGATGATATTTTAGAAGTATATGAAGATAAAATCTCAGATCAAAAATTATCTGTCTTTGGTAACTTACCATACAACATATCAACAGAAATTTTATCTAAGTGGATTCTTAATATTCGTTCAAATTTTTGGTTTGAGAGCTTAATATTAATGTTTCAAAAGGAAGTTGCTGATAGAATTATATCTGAATTTAATAACTCTAAGTATGGCAGATTATCAATTTTATCTAGTTGGAAATTGAATGTACATAAAATAATAGATATTAAGCCACAAAGCTTTTCACCCAGACCTAAAATAGATAGTTCTTTACTTCTATTTACTCCAAAAGAAAATTTTTTTGAATTAAAGGATCCTAAAAACCTTGAAAAAATTACTAGAATATTTTTCAGTCAAAGAAGGAAGATGTTAAAAAAACCCTTTAATCAAGTTTTTGATAATGGAAAACAAGTTGCAGAAAAATTTGGGATTGATCTTAATCTTAGACCTCAAAACCTTAAACCTGAAATATATTTCAAACTTGTAAAAGAATATGAAGACTTAAGAGGTTAGTTTTTCAACATGTTTTCTGATGAAATCTTTATCGTAGTCTTTCGATCCATTGTTAACTTCTGCATCAATTAAGCTACTAATTTTTGAATAACATTCTTCTAGATTATCGTTAATAATTACATAGTCGTAATTAATCCAATGCAAAACATCTCTACTAAACTCTTTCATTCGCTCTTTTACTATTAATTTATCTTTCATATCTCTATTTGATAGTCTTTCAAATAGTATTTCTATGCTAGGAGGTAAAATAAAAAAAGTAATTAATTTATAATTTAATTTTTTATTTTTAATTTGATCAGCCCCCTGCCAATCAATATCAAATATTACATTTTCACTTTTTTCTAATTTTTCAATTACTGGTGTTCTGGTTGTTCCGTAAAGATGGCTAAATACTTTTGCATATTCTAAAAACTCTTCATTTTTTATTAAATTTTCAAATTTATCAAGATTAACAAAGTAGTAGTCTTTGTCTGCAATTTCGTTAATTCTAGGTTTTCTTGTAGTGTGAGATATTGAAATATGAAAATTTTTTTTTTTAGAAAGAAGTTTTACTAGGGTTGTTTTACCTGCCCCAGATGGGGATGATAAAATTACCATTATCCCATCTTTTTTTATGGACATTTAATTTCTAATTTGCTTTGCCTGCTATAAAGTTAACAGCATCACCTACAGTAAGAATTTTTTCAGCTTCACTGTCTGAAATTTCTGAACCAAACTCTTCTTCAAAAGCCATTACTAACTCGACTGTATCTAAACTATCTGCTCCAAGATCATCTATAAAACTTGAATCGTCTAATACTTTAGCCTCATCAATACCTAAGTGGTCCGCTACAATTTTTTTAACTTTATTCGAAATATCTTCTGACATAATGTTCCTTTTTGTTATATTTGGTTAATAGTTCAAAAAGTAGTTTTGTCAACCCAAATACATACCACCATTAACATGTAATGTTTCTCCATTGATATAATCTGATTGATCTGAGCTTAAGAAATTAACTGCATTAGCTATATCTTGAGGTTTACCTAGTCTATTAGATGGAATTTTTGCAATTATTATTTCTTTAAATTTTTCATCTATTTGGTCTGTCATAGCGGTACTTATAAAGCCTGGGGATATACAATTAACATTAATATTTTTTTTTGCATATTCAATTGCTAAGCTTTTTGACATTGCAACTATACCTGCTTTAGATGCCGTATAGTTTGCTTGCCCAACATTGCCCGTATGTCCAACAACTGAGGTTATATTGACAATTTTTCCAAATTTATTTTTTAACATTTTTTTAATCGAATATTTACACATTAGAAATGTAGAAGTTAAATTAATGTTTATCACTTTTGACCACTCTTCTAAGCTCATTCTTATAGTTAGATTATCTTTTGTAATGCCTGCATTATTAACAATACAATCTAATGACCCACCAAGTTCTTTTGTAGCGTTTTCTATAAATTCTTCGATTTTATCATGTTGAGAAATATCAAATTTAAGTATCTTTATATTATTAAATTTTTCTTTTAACTCTTCTAGTTTTTCAATCCTTGTCCCTGTAGCTAAAATATTTGCACCATTTTGATTTAACTTCTCAACTATAGAATTACCAATTCCACCTGAAGCACCTGTTATTATAATATTTTTATCTTTTAAACTACTCATTGATATTAATTAACTTTATATCCTCTTCTGAATTTATTGCACTAACTTTAACATTTCTGTCAATTCTCTTTATTAATCCAGATAAAACTTTGCCTGGTCCTATTTCTACAAATTCTGTAACACCCTTCTCAATCATTAATAAAACACTTTCACGCCAACGAACACTGCTTTCAATTTGTTTAACTAGTAATTCTTTTAGTTCATTTGAATTAGATATTTCTTTTCCCGTTACATTTGAGATAAGAATATTTTTTGGTTCATTAAAATTTAGTTTTGCTATTTCTTCCTTCATTACAAGTGTCGCATTATTCATTAATTTACAATGAAAAGGAGCACTAACTGGTAATTTAATATTTTTAATATTTGAAGACTTCAAATCAACCATGATTTTCTCTAGATCTTCAATTTTTCCACTTAATACAATTTGGCCTACAGAATTGTCATTTGCAATAAAGCATTCATATTTATCTTTATTCTCATCAATAATTTTTTTTATTATTTCAATTTCAGAACC
>Ga0209383_1002552_pt1 | contig 10590 bp, 11 predicted proteins | sample CoawatmetaG02DNA_FD_187510 | JGI IMG/M metagenome (GOLD analysis project Ga0209383, IMG submission 187510) | Marine microbial communities from the West Antarctic Peninsula - Coastal water metaG029-DNA (SPAdes) (version 2) | ecosystem: Environmental > Aquatic > Marine > Coastal ... | reverse complement strand
TGAAAAAAAATTCTTGATTAGTCTAAGATTTCTTAATAGAAATCGGTTATGCCCTTGTAGCTCAGCTGGTAGAGCAATTGATTTGTAATCAATAGGTCCGCGGTTCGACTCCGTGCGGGGGCACCATCACTCAATAAAATCACTACTTATTATTTTTGCTGAATATAAAAACTTTTAATTATTGTGTCGTGGGTGTGTCGAACTAGTGTCATGATCAAGTAGTCATTTATTGGTATTCACTGAAAAATGCTTTACGATTTTTCTCTTCTGCTATCATCCTTTTAATCTTTGCAATGGTCATATGACACTCTAAATAAACTGTTGCATCAGTAATTAACTCACCTAAATCTTTGTTTGATAGTTTATTCTCATTTGGTGGTTTAAAATTTAAATTATTTGATTTTGCAAAAACTTTTAATGTTGATGATTTAATGCAAAAATTAAAACTTTCTACTCCTGCCCTTTTTCCATAATTCGTAACAGCAACTCCTACAACATTGCCTCTTTGATCTATCATTGGTCCACCACTATTATCTTGATTTAATGCTGCACCAGTTTGAAATTCAAAATAATTATCGCCAAATCCAGCTAGTGCCGTGACACTTCCTTTGGAAGTTTTTATGGCTGCACTCACTTTTTTTCGATTTTAAGTATTGCTAAATCATTTTTCCTATCTGAAAATAAAATTTTTGCCTCTAATGCAACACCTTTAAAGCTAACCTTTAAAGCTAACCTTTACAAGTTCGCGAGAATCTATGACGTGATGATTTGTTATTATATGACCATTATATAATACAAAAAATCCTGAACCAGATGCAGCTGGTACCACCCTATTATCACTTGGTTCTATTTTTTTAGGCTTATTTTTTTTTGCAATATCAGTTTGTTTAGTATTTTGATTACAATCAAAAAATAACTGTGTCTATAATTGTATTAGTTCTCCAATTTACATTAACTCCTTCAATTGGCACTCTGTAATTAGTGTGTGTCACCACGAAATGTGTAGCATTAAGACCTGCAGCTTCGTTCTTAATCATCATTTTGATATACTTAATATCTTCTTGTTTACTTTGTCTCCAGCTATAATCCTTTTTAGTTTGTTTTATTAATTTACATTTTTTTACAAAATTTAAATTTGTCTCTGTAATAGTGGTAGCTTTCATATCCAATAAAACAGTTGGTCGAGTAGTTTCGCAACCACTCATTAACAAACCCAGAACCATAATCCCTAAAAGTTTTTTCATTATGAAAACTTAAGCATTGTGTCGTACGTGTGTCGAGATTACTGATGGTTGTTTATAAGTATTGCTAAAGCTTATTTATTTTATCAGTGGTACAAGATTTGTAATCAATAGGTCCGCAGTTCGACCTTAGGATTTTTTAATTAAATAATTAGCAGCATATTCTGCAGATTTTCCTATGTTTGAAATATATTTATCTGTAAAAAAATGTACATCAGTTGGTGATATATTTTTATCAACCAGCTCTTCACAAAGAGAGCTTAGTTTATCAATATTATTTACATGAAGTATGTTTCCAAATGTTTCTTTAAATGTCTCTTCAATTGTTTTTAAAGGTATTCTATCTCTTTCAACATTATGAATTTTATCCTCATAATTAATATATATTAGTGGTCTTTTAAAAATTAATAAAAACTCAAATACTATAGCTGAATTGTCAGTAATTAAAATTTTGGCAGTTTCTAAAGAATGCAGATTAGATACATTGTGGTCAAAACTAAAATTGAAATTATTTCCAAATAAATCTTTTATTTTTTTTATAGTCTTACCTGATCTCTTATAATGTTCTGGATGAGGTCTAAATGTTACCGAAAATTTTTTTGATAATAACTCTTTTATTAAATCAATTGCATAATCATCAAATAAATTTTTTTTATTAAAATTCCATGAAGGAGCAAATAATATATTTCTACTCTTGCTTGATTCTAAATTGGCTGTTCTACTTAAATAATCTAAATAAAAATAACCAGTATTTATTATCTTTTTCTTTGGAAATTTAAATTTTTCCTCCGCATACATCAACTCATTAAATTGATAGCTACCATTGCTAAATATTATATCATAATTTTTAAATGCAGTTTTTGTATATATTTGATGAGTGCTTGCAAGACCATGAAAAAAATAAACATAATATTTACAATTTTTTGATTTTTGAAAATGATAACCCAAGTCAATTAGCGTCATTATCATAAATTTGCATTCAAGGGTATTGAATAACAAGCTTAATAATAAATAATTTTTTATGTAATAACATTTAATTAATTTATTAAAAAAAATTTCATCTTTTTTATCAGACACAATTATTACAATATTTTCAATTCCTTTTTTTTTTAAGTTTAAAACTAAATCAAGATAATGATATCTATAGGAAATTGAGTCAGAAAAAATAACATAGTCTTTTTTATTTTTGTCTAATTTTATGAATTCAATTAAGTTTTTTATAGATTTAATAAAATCAAAAATCATTTTAAATATGGAAATAAATTATTTAGTTTATCTAAAGTTAAGAAGTATTTCTTATCAAAGATGTTAATTATTGACAATAAAAACAATATATCTTACGTACTAATATGATCAAATTAATATTCATTACTATATTCATTTCTTTTTCTACAACCCAAGCGCATGCTTATATTGACCCAGGTATTGGTCTTCTTATACAGGGTTTTCTTGCAGCTTTAGCGACAAGTGTAGCTGTTGGCTATGGACATATATCAAAAGCTTTACAAAAAATAAAAAGTAAATTTAAAAAGAATAAATCAACAAAAACTAATAATGAAGAAGATACCAAGGATAAAAGTTGAAAAACAAGACTAATAAAATCTGGTTACTGTCTGCTTTATTAATATTTTTAATACCATTAGTAAATTTTTTAAATCCAGAAAACATATTTCAATTAAGTAATTATGATATTTATTTAATTTTTTTTTCTTATTTTTTATTCTTAATAGCAATATTTATATTTAGCTACATTATTTCATTCAAAATAGATTTTCGAAAAATTTTTTTAATGTTGTGTTTTGGTTTTTATTTAAGTTTCTTTTTTATACCTTTTCAAGATATTGTTTTGGACTTAAAATTATTTGATAGTCAGAATAATTTTTTTTTATCTAGAATTACTTCGCTATTATTAATATTTTCAATCTGGGTTTTGATAATATTTTTCATTTTTTCAAAATTTAATTTTGTATTAGTAAAATCAATATTAATATTTTCATTTTTTATAATTTCTTACACAGTATTTATTAATTTAACCTTCAATTCAAATGATGGTTTTAAAAAAACATCTGGAGTTAATAATGCTTTATATAATATTGTGGAGGATTCAGTTTTTAATGAAAATATAAATAATAATATTTATTTTGTTGTGCTCGATGCAATGATGCCAATTAGTATTGCAAAAGAATATGGTATTTTTTCAAATCAAGAAATTAATGAAATAAATTCTAAGTTTAAAGAAATTGGCTTAGAAAATATTGAAAATTCTGTGTCACCTTATGTTAATAGCCAACTTTCTGTGGCATCTATGATGAGGCTAGAATATCCATATCTTAGGAATTTAAGAGAGGGAACTTGGCCATCTATGATGTATCAAAGAAAAAACAAAGTAACAGTACCTGAATTGACATTCAAAAAAAATAATAGCTTTTTTTGGCTTGGAAACTATATTTCACCTTGCTTGGAAAGAGTTGGTCAACCCTGGAAATGCATTCACACTGCAAAAGCTCAACAAATAATGAGATTAAGTAGCACTATTTATACTGATTCAATAATTGAATTAGTATTAAATAGAATTATTTTTAAATCTGATAAAAAATGGGGTTTATTAATGCATAATTATGATAAAACAACTGAGGGTGGTCAGAGACAGTTAAAATTTTTTAAAGAGAATTATAAAATTGAGAATAAATCTAATAAAAATTTTTATCTTATTCATCAATATTCACCTCACACACCTTATTCAGTTGATTCTAACTGTAATAAAAATAATAAGTTTATTAATGAAAAAACAGGATCTTTTGAGGGATATAAAAACTCTTACAAATGTGTAATTTCTGAAGTAATTGATTTTACTATCTATTTATCTAAAATTGATCCAGAGGCAATAATTGTTTATGTGGGTGATCATGGAGATGTGCTATTTGGGGATATAGGAACTGATAAAATCCAAATAAAAAAGATGACCATAGGAGATAAGAAAGATGGTGGTATGCTAAATACATTTAATGCAATTAAAGCCCCAGAGATTTGTTTCAAGGAGCACAAAGTGCCAAAATTTACTAATAATTCTGTAATATTTGCTCTAAATTGTGGATTTGGATATAATTTACAATATTTTGAACCCTAACCTAATTTTATTATTTCTAAATAACCCTTAACTCAAACTCATTAAATTCATCCGTATATTTTTTTTCTAATTTAATTATTCCAGTCTTAGCCATCTTCATGGAATCTAAAATTTCTTTTTCAAAAGTGTAGTGTTGCCATTGCCATATATTTAAATTCGGACTTTTATTCATTAATCTTTTAACTTTGCCTTTAAATTGATTGTTAACAATCATTTCATTTTGATAAACTGTCTCTCTACCAAATTGTGTCTCAAAATTATTAGTTGTCAAAAATGAAGATGCATCAAAATCACTTTTAAAATAAACATAATGTCCGCCTTTCTTAATATGTTCTTGTGTTATGGAGGGCCAATTATTTACTGCTAAATTTTTAATATCTTTTATTTTTAAAAGTTTTCCAACTATCTTAAAATCATTATTTTTGTCTTTTTTTGCAATTAAGTCATCATAAATATGACTAATATCATGAATATTTTGAAGTTTATAATTATTATACTCAATATATTCAATTCCAGCTTTACGATTATACAGTGTTAGGTTGATTGCTTCTTCAATATTATTTTTGTTTGTTTTTTTTGGAACACTCATTATATGAATATGAGCCCTATCAAGACCTCCAATACAAGCACACATGCCATGTTCAAATACAACAGAATTTCTATTAATTTCTTGAGCAATTGTCTCTTTTATAAGTTTTATTATAAAATTAAGTTCATTTAACTGATCATCTTCAACAAGGCCAAAAGATGGAAGAAAATCTTTTGCTATAATTAACAAATAACCAGGCGTGAATGCTCCATATCCTGATATTATGAAAAAATTTTTAGTGTGTGCAACTAATCTATTAAATTCATTAATTTTTTTTGGAAAAGATTTTCTAATCTTACTTTCCTTGTAAAACTCTTCCCAAGATAATTGATCATTTTTCATTTAGATTTAGGTTTAAATAATATTTTAGTAAATGTTTCAAGAAAAATTAATCAATATAATGTATTTATTCTAAATTTATTCACTAGAAACCTTAACTTAAGATATTTTTTGCAACTTTATGGGAATTTTTAGTAATAGCTTTAATAATAGTCTCTCTACCAGGATTAAAATTATTTGATAATGTGCCTGGTAAATATAATCCTTGCTCTAACATAAAATTATTATTCGTTGAAAAACCTCTTTGATTAAATTTTTTTGTAATCTTTCTTAACGAAGAAATAAATTCAATTTCATTTTTATTTTCTAAAATACTTACAGGGCCTGAAACATTAATCACAATATCCCCTTTTATTAATTTATTAGATTGTGTTTTTAAGGTTAAATCATTTTTATTTTTTATAATTTCGATCACTCTATCTTTTATAAATTTTATTTTATTCATTTTTTCAAGTCTGTTTTTAGCACTGACAGTTTCAGGATAAGTATATCTTGTAATATTTCTAATTAATGGGAATATAAATAAATTGTAATTTTTTTTTTCTTTTTCACCTAGCTGATTATAACACACAGACATAATTTGATATTTTAGAACATTCGTCCAAACATCATATTTGTTAAAGCCATTTAATTTAGCATTTGTAAACTCCCTTTTAAGTAATTGAAGAATTTGATCGGCTTTTTTAACTTTAATAATATTATTTTTAATTAAATATCTAAATTTAAAAGAATCAAATTTTTTTGACCGCTCAGCTTTTTGAAGTGTTTGTGTGTTTTTTGAGATACATATTATCTTAATATCAATTAAATCATTTTTGATAAGTTTTTCAACTTCCTGCATTGTTTCTAATAGACCAGCTTTATTACCAATAAAAATTATGATTATCTTTTTTTTAATTTTAGATATTGCATTTATTTTTTTTAAAAGGTTGTTGGTTCCTCCGCTGCTATAAAAATCCCAGATATAATTAGAGTTTCTTTTAATTATTTTTTCTTCAATTTTTTTAGGCGGAATAATGCCTGTTCCAATGACTACATTTTTTGATTGAATTACATGTAAAAAATTTAATTTGTGTTTTTTTAAAGCAAATTTTTTTTGATTTAATCTAATATTGAATTCATTAAATAATTTTTTTGAAAAGATATTATAATAATTTTCATTATTAAGAATACGGACATCACCTTTATAAAATTTTAGTGAAATATTCAATTTTTTTTTAACATCTAAAAATTCTATTATTTTTTCTTTTAAATAAAATGAATAGACAAGTCTGGGTAAATATATTTCATTATAATCTTTAAAATTTTTTTTTAAAATAGTCTCATGATTTTTAAACCAATGATTTAAATTATAGTCTGGGTTATTTTTTGTAAAATTAATTAATTTATTTCTATTTTCTTTTAAATTAAACCATTTAATAAAGTCCGGGTGGGATAACCTTAAGGGATTATTAAAATAGCCAAATTTTGAGCTCTCCTGACTATAAGCAACACCACCAGGTATATTGGTTAATTTTTTTTCAATTATTGCAATTTTAATTTTATTTTTATTTTTATTTTTTCTAAGAAGTAAATTTTTTTTAATTCCATTAAGAATTTCAACTCCTATGACTCCAAATCCGATTATTGCAAGGTCAAATAACATCTTTTTATATGATGATTTTATATATATATTCTAAGAATTTTCAAATTAAATATCTGTTGAATGGACAAAATACATATTAATCAAAATCAATTTTCTGATCTAATAAATTTATTAAATAATGTTTTTTACCCACTAAATAATTTTGTATCAAAAAATGAGTTTATTCAAATAATTGATAATAAAAAATATAAAAATCATTTTTTTCCACTACCAATTTTCTTTGGCATAAATAAAGCAATTTATACAAAATTTAAAAAAAATAAAAGTTTTGATTTATACTATAAGAATAGATATTTAATGAATATTTACAATGTTAAGTTTTACAACTTAAATAAAAAAAAAATATCTCAAAAAATTTATGGAGCTAATTATTTAAAACATCCTTATTTTGAAAGATTTATCCATGAAAATTATAAGTTTATGTATTTTGATTATCAAAAAATTAATAAAATAAATCTTCAGGATAAGTATTTTTTATCACCACTATCATTTAAAAAGGAATTAAGGAAAAAAAATATTTCAACTTTATCTAGCTTTCATACCAGAAATGTTCCCCATAAAGCACATCAATGGATCCATAATTTTTTATTCAAAAAATTTGGGGCTTTACTAATTCAACCACTCATTGGTCAATATAAAAAAGGTGAATATAGTGATGCGTTAATACTTAAAACTAACAAAATTGCATCAAAAATTTTTAATTCTAATAAAGTTTTTTCTATACCTTTTTTTTCTTACCCCAGATATGCTGGATATAGAGAGGCAGCACTTCATGCAATTGTTAGAAAAAATTATGGCTGTACTCACTTTTGGGTTGGACGAGATCATGCCGGGTTTAAGGATTTTTATGATTACAAACAATCACAGAAATTTTGTTATAAAAATCAAAAAAAATTAGATATTAAAATTATTGCTGGTGCAGAACCAATCTACTGTTCTAATTGTAATACAATTAAAAATACTAAATGTTTAAATAAAACGTGTTTAAAAAAATATAAAATAAAGATAAGTGGATCTAAAATTAGGAAATTGTTAAAAGAAAATAAATTAATACCTGATTATTTAATGAATCAAAAGATTTCCAAACTACTTTCTAAAAAGTCATTAATTAATTAAAATTTCTTTATTATCTTTTTTGATATATGTATCTATTTAATATTTATGAGAAAAAATATAAAGATAGCAATTGATTCACCTGCGGGAGCAGGAGCTGGAACGCAATCAAAGCTATTATCTAAACATTATAATTTGTTTTACTTGGATACTGGAAAAATATATCGTGTATTAGCTTATTATAAGCTTAAAAATCCATATAAATTTAATTTAACTTATGTAAAAAATAAAATTAAAAAAATTAAATTAAGTGAGCTAAATAATAAAAAATTACTACCTAATGAAATTGGAATAGAGGCTTCCCTTATATCAAAAAATAAGAAAATTAGAAAATTAGTTGATATTATTCAAAAGAAATACGCATATAAACCACCAAAAAAATATAATGGATCCTGCTTAGATGGAAGAGATATTACTTACAAAATTTTACCAGATGCTGATTTTAAATTTTTCATAACAGCTGATATAAATGTTAGGGCTAAAAGAAGATTTAAAGAATTGAAAGCTTTAAATAAAAAAATAAAATATATTGATGTTCTGAAAAGTATAAAACAAAGAGATCAAAGTGATTATAAAAGAAAAATTTCTCCTCTTAAAATAACAAAAGACTCTATTTTAATCGATACTACAAATTTAACTATTAAGAAATGTTTCTCAAAAATTAAAAGTATTATTGATCAAAATCTTGATTAAAAAAATAAAGCTACTTTTTAAATAATTTGAATAAATAATTAATGAGAGTTACTTAGTTCACCACCAACTATGTAAGTTTCTATTTTTTTTGCTAATCCTGTTTTTAAGTCTGCTTCAACAATTACACCACATAAACTTATGTTATCAGGTGTCGGAAAATTTGCTTTATATTTTTCTTTTAGCAATTTTTTAATAAAAATATTTTTATCCATCCCAATTACAGAATTATAATTACCAGACATTCCTGCATCTGTTTGATATGCTGTGCCATTTTCTAGAATTCTTGCATCGTTTGTAGGGACATGTGTATGAGTACCAACTACAAGAGTTGCTTTACCATCAAAAAAGTGTCCCATTGCCATTTTTTCGAAAGTTGTTTCAGCATGAAAATCTAAAATTAAAAAATCATAATCTTTTTTTAACTGGTTATTTTTAAGAAATTCTTTTGCTGCTTGAAATACATTTTCAGATTTCTTCATAAATATATTTCCCATCAAATTCAGAATACCAATTTTGATACCATTATTTAGAGTAAAGATATTAAAACCTTTCCCAGGCGCTGGAGAGATAGAATTGTAAGGTCTTAATAATCTCTCTTCTTTTTCTATATGTTTAGCCGTCTCTTTTTGTTCCCAAATATGATTGCCAGAAGTGATGACATTGACACCACTTTTGAAAAGATTATTTGCTATCTCTTCAGTAATTCCAAGTCCTTTTTCTGAACAGTTTTCACCATTAATAATTACAAAATCTATTTTATTTTTTTTAATTTGTTGAGGTAAATGTTGCTTTATTGCATTGCATCCTGACAAACCAATTACATCTCCTAAAAAAAGTATTTTCATCTTAATATATTAAAAAATTCAATTTTTTTTAATCATTTCTATTTTTCTAATAAAATTTAAATATTTGCTGAAGCTGTTTATTATTGTATCTAAATTCATAATTAAATCATTTAATTATTTGAAGTTTCTTTTTTAGCCTGTTCAATTTTAATCTTTTTATGAAGACTATTATTTTTATCATATAATAAGTCAAAAATAATTATCTTATTTGATTTAATTGTTATTGTTTTTGCATTTCTGACCTCAAAATTATCAGCGACGGCGCTAATAGGTCTCTTTATACTATCTAAGTTTTTTATAGTAATTTTAGATTTATCACTAACAATTGTACCCCTCCACCTTCTTGGCCTAAAGGGGCTAATAGGTGTTATTGCTAATTTATTTGAATCTAAGTTTAAAATAGGTCCATGTGCTGATAAATTATAAGCAGTGCTACCAGCTGGTGTTGAAACTAAAACACCATCTGAAACTAAGTTCTTAATTATATTTTTTTTATTTGAAGTTATTGAGATTGATGAAGCTTGTTTACTTTGCCTTAAGATTGATATTTCGTTAATAGCTATTGATTTTTTCATAAAATTACTATTAGTTTTAACACTCATTTGTAAAGGGTGTATCTTAATACTGTGTGAAGTATTTAAATTCTTAAAAAAACTTTTATTAGAAAATTTGTTCATTAGAAAACCATAATGACCTGTATTAATTCCATAAAAAGGTTTTTTATGTTTATGTAATTTTTTTAAAGTTTGAAGCATGAAACCATCCCCACCTAAGACAATTATTATATTAGATTTTCTTAAGGTGGTAATTTTTATTTTTTTAATTAGAATTGATTTAATCTTCAAAGAAGCTTTTGTTTTATCAAAAACTAAATATACTTTATCTCTCATCTAGTGGTGCCCTCGGCCAGACTCGAACTGGCACTCCAAAAAGGCACGGATTTTAAGTCCGTTGTGTCTACCAATTTCACCACGAGGGCATATACTATTTTCATTTGT
>Ga0209383_1002547_pt1 | contig 10618 bp, 9 predicted proteins | sample CoawatmetaG02DNA_FD_187510 | JGI IMG/M metagenome (GOLD analysis project Ga0209383, IMG submission 187510) | Marine microbial communities from the West Antarctic Peninsula - Coastal water metaG029-DNA (SPAdes) (version 2) | ecosystem: Environmental > Aquatic > Marine > Coastal ... | reverse complement strand
GAGAGAATATTACAATTCTGCATTGCACTTCACAGTATCCAGCAAGTTTTGAGAATATAAATTTGCGCGCAATAACATCAATGAAGAAGAAATTTAATTTAAATATTGGTTATTCAGATCATACTCTTGGAGCAGAGGCGTCTATTGCTGCTGTTTCCCTGGGTGCTACTATTATTGAAAAGCATATTACATTAGATTCGAATATGCCTGGACCAGATCATAAGGCCAGTATGGAGCCTAAAGATTTTCAAGATATGGTTTCCGCCATACGAAATATTGAAAGAGGTTTAGGAAATGGAATAAAGGTACCAACTAGCGAGGAACTTGAAATGAGGACCGTAGCAAGGAAATCTTTAGTGGCGAATAAAAAAATAGAGAAAGGAGAAATATTTACTCAAGAAAATTTAACAGTTAAACGACCAGGTAATGGCCTTTCACCAATGAGTATAAATGAAGTGATAGGCACTAAAGCAGTATATTCATTTGAAGAAAATGATTTAATTAAAATATGAAAAGAAAAATTTGTTTTATTACCGGCACCAGAGCCGAATATGGCTTACTGCGCCAATTAATTTTAAGCACAAGTAAAGACAAATCCCTTATCTCTCAAATCATAGTTACTGGATCGCATCTCTCACGAGATCATGGCTTAACTTACAAAGAGATTGAAGCTGATGGGCTCGTAATTACTAATAAAGTTAATCTTAAAATAAAGGGTGACTCATCCCAAGAAATTATTAACTCTATGAGCGAGGGCTTGAAAGGTTTTTCAAAAGCTTTATCAATTTTAAAGCCTGATTTAGTTATTATTCTTGGAGATAGGTATGAGATTTTTGCAGCTGCATCTACGGCAATGATTTTAAATATACCTATTGCTCATATTCATGGAGGCGAGACAACAGAGGGTGCATATGATGAGGCTATGAGGCATTCAATCACTAAAATGTCCCACCTTCATTTTGTGGCGGCACCAGAGTATCAAAAAAGAGTTCATCAGCTTGGCGAGAATTCCAAAAATATTTTTCTTGTAGGAGGTCTCGGTGTCGATGCAATGCATAGCTTAAGTCTATTAAATAAAGGAGATTTAGAAAAATCACTAAACTATAAATTTGGAAAAAAAAATCTTTTAATTACATTGCATCCAGAGACATTAGAGAAAAAGCAAACATCGAAAGATCAAATTATTGAATTGCTATCTGCGCTTGAGGAAGTTGAAGATACTAAATTTATTTTTACTTTACCAAATGCTGATACTAATAATCGTAAAATTACGAAGATGATAGAGAAATTTCATGCAGAGCATCCATCTGTATCTAAGATATTTCCATCTTTAGGGCAATTGAGATTTTTATCAACTTTAAAATTTATTGATGGTATTGTAGGTAATTCTTCTAGCGGACTGACTGAAGCTCCTAGCTTTAAAATAGGTACAATTAACCTGGGAGACAGGCAGACAGGCCGTCTGAAAGCGAAAAGTGTAATAGATTCAAATTTTGAAAAGAAAAAAATTTTAAAAGCTATTAAAATTTTATATTCCAAGAGTTTTCAAAGAAATTTATCAACAGCAACTAATCCTTATGGAAGCCCCGGAGCTAGTAAAAAAATTCTAAGAACTATTAAAAAATTTCCACTTGAAAATGCTATTAAAAAAAAGTTTTATGACTTATAAACAAACATACTCTCAGGATTCGGAGGCTTCATTATGATAAAGGGCAACCATTTTTTCTTAAAGGCGAATGATTCAGTATTGAATGTAATTAATAATATCGAGAATAGCCAATATCAAATTTGTTTTATTGTTGATGATCAAGGTTCTTTGATTGGCTCAATCACTGATGGCGATATTAGAAGGGGGTTGATAGAGGGATATGCAATTGAAAGTCATGCATCCAAAATTATGAATTCTAAGCCTATTTCAATACTCAGCTCACAGAGTGAAAAAGAAGCTCAAACAATAATGGCATCAAATCAGATTAAGCAATTGCCTGTAATCGATACAGATAATAAGTTAATTGGCGTGCATTTAATGGATCAAATTTTAAATCTTGCACCTAAGGAAAATTCTATTTTAATTATGGCGGGAGGCTTTGGCAAAAGGATGATGCCTTTAACAGAGAACTTACCCAAGCCAATGCTAAAAGTAGCTGGAAAACCTATACTTGAGCATATTATTCTGAATGCAAAAGCCCAAGGATTTAGAAAATTTATCATTTCACTCCACTATCTAGGCAACCTAATAATTGATCATTTTGGCGATGGTTCAAATTTAGATATATCGATTCAATACATTCATGAGAGAGAGCCACTAGGGACTGCCGGAGCTATGGCACTTATCGACCCTTCGCCGAATTTACCATTTATTGTAACTAATGGAGATATTATTACGGATGTTAACTATGCTAATTTATTACATTTTCACGAATCAAATAAATCACAGGCAACTATGGCTATTAAAAAATATGAATTGCAAAATCCTTATGGCGTAGTCAATATAAAAGGCTTGGAAATTACTTCTTTCGAGGAGAAGCCCATACAAATTTCTTATGTGAATGCAGGAATTTATGCTCTTAATCCTTCTAGTTTAAAATATTTAAAAGTAAATGAGCCCTGTGATATGCCAGATTTCTTTGAGCTACTGAAAAATAATAATCATTTGATTACAGCATATCCAATTCATGAAACATGGGCTGATGTAGGACGCCCTATTGATTTATCTGAAGTAAACGAGGATTAATCGGGTAGTGATTGAAAAAAAAAACAACATATATGCAGTTGTTGGCTTGGGAAGTGTATCTGACCGACATAGAGCAAACCTGAAATCAATTTTTCCATCATCTCAAGTTGCATGCTTGTCCTCTTCTGGAAGATTAATCAATAAGATGCCCTCAGAATGTGATATTTTGAGTAAATCCTTAGCAGAACTAATTTCACTGAGACCTAATTTTGTAATTATTGCCTCTCCTGCAACTTTTCATGCCCAGCATGCAATTCCATTTATTGAAAATAATATTCCAGTACTAATTGAGAAACCCATTGCTGCAAATGCTAAAGATGCTCAGAAAATTGCAGATTCGGCCAAAAAATATAAAACTCCAGTAGCTGTTGGATATTGCTTGAGATACAAACCCTTTATGAATGAAGTTAAAGACTTCTTGGATCAACAAATAATTGGAAAACTTATTTCAGTAAACATAACCTCTGGATCATATCTACCGGACTGGAGGCCTCATAAGAATTATTTAACATCAGTTTCTGCATCTGAGGATCTCGGCGGTGGAGCTCTTCTAGAATTGAGTCATGAAATTGACTATGCCAATCTACTTCTGGAGCACATGCATCTTCAATCAGCCACCATTAGCAATTCTCAAACTTTGAATATTGGGGTAGAGGACAGCGCTGATCTAATATTTGAGTTGGAGGAAGGAGGGCACTGCAATATCCATTTAGATTTTCTGCAAAAACCCAGTATTAGAAAAGCAAATTTCCTCGGTAGCTCAGGAAAAATTTTATGGGATCTGCAAAATAATAATATTGCTATAATATCATCAGACATTAATAAAAATATGATAATTGAAGACTGGGATTCGAATGAAATGTATATTGAGATGCTTAAGGACTTTGCGATGAATTTTATTACTCGACAAGAGAATAAACTTTGCACTGTTTTAGAAGCCTTGAGCGTTCTAGAATATATAGAAGAAGCTAAGCAATTTAACAATAGGGACATCAATGAATAGATTTGCATTTATTTTTGCTAGGGGCGGCTCAAAAGGCATTGAGAAAAAAAATATTAAATCTTTTGGTGGAAAGCCATTAATTGCTCACAGCATCTTACAAGCATTAAAATCTGAGGCTTTTGATAGAGTATTTGTTTCAACCGAAGATAAAGAAATTGCAAAGATAGCATCATCTTATGGCGCAGATATAATTATCAGACCAGATTATTTAGCAGATGATGACTCTCCAGAATGGTTGGCTTGGAAGCATGCTATAGACTATGTCGAAGAAAACTATGGAAATTTTAAGAGATTTGTTTCATTGCCCGCTACCAGCCCCCTTAGAAATTCAAGCGATATAATAAATGCTCTTGATCTTTTGGATGCTAATGTGAGTGCAGATCTATGTTTAGGTATTTGCCAGTCGTCCAAAAGTCCATATTTTAATATGGTCATTAAAAATGAACAAAATTTTCTTGAATTGGCTCACCAAACTAATGATGTGATTAATAGAAGGCAAGATGCTCCATCTATATTCGATATTACTACTGTTGTTTATGCTGCTAGAACAGATTTTATTAAGGAAAATAATAATATTTTTGCAGGCACTGTAATCGGTTTTGAGATTCCCAAAGAACGAGCAGTTGATATTGATGATATTCTTGATTTTCAATTTGCTGAATTTTTATATAATAAATTTAATCATGCTAAGTAAAAAAACTTTTTTAGTAATTGGAGGAGGCGGATTGCTTGGGAGCCACTTAATTGCTTCAATGTTAGATCAAGGTGCAAGAATAATTGCAATTGACATAGATCTTGATTATATGAAACAAAAGTTATCTTTGTTGGATATAAATTTAACTTCTAAAAAGTTAAGCCTTTTATCTGTTGATATTACTAATGAGGATGCTGTTAAAAAATTCTTTAGTCAAATTAATCATATCGATGGAGCAGTGAACTGCTCATATCCTCGAAGCAGTAATTATGGCAACTCCTTTCTTAATGTCTCTCAAGCAGATTTTAATAATAATGTAGCTTTACATTTAGGTTCAGCTTTTCTAATAATGAGAGAGTGCGCAAGCTACTTTGATAAAAATAAGCACAAATTTTCTCTAGTAAATCTTGCGTCGATTTATGGCTCTAAGGCTCCAGATTTCTCAATCTATGAAGGCACTAACATGACCATGCCAGTTGAATATGCTGCTATTAAATCTGCAATTATTCATCTAAATAAATATGTAGTAAGTTTTATTTCTGATTCATCCTTTCGAGTTAATAGTGTTAGTCCTGGTGGGCTTATAGCAAATCAACCAAAGGAATTTATTGATTTATATAAAAAGAAAACTCTTGGAAAAGGAATGCTATCCCCTGATGATGTAATAGAGACCATTATTTTTTTGCTTTCAAATGCGTCGCAGTTCATTAACGGCCAGGATATTGTAGTTGACGATGGATTTACACTCTAAATATTTAGCTTTATATTTTTTTATTTATTAACCCAATTAAAATTCATAAAAAATCTTAATGATGCGCTGCTAATATTTAAGATTTAACTTTGTTTTAGCATCTCAAAGGTATCTATATTGTTTGCTAGAGACTCATCAAGGAGCTTTTTGCTTTCTGACCAGTGTATTGATTTCTTATTAAATTGATGAATTTCATATTTTGAGTCCACAGGTTTTGCTAAACATATAGGAGTGATTCCATGTAAATGGGCTTCACATAATGTTGTAGAGAGCCAGCCAGCAACAAATCTAGGTTTCTCTCCAAACATTAACTGCAATGCAGTAGCATCCTGGTCATTAATAATTTTAATGTTCCGGTCATTCAAAAATTCTTTCTTAAAATTTCCTTTATACGAAGGATGAAATTTTATTATTATTTCATATTGATATTTTTTAAAGAGGCTAATTAACTCTGACAGATCTTTGTAATTCATATTTGAATCTTCATCATTCAAAAAGATGATGATTTTCTTATGTAATTTATTCAATTTCTTATATGGGTATAAGCATAGTTTGCTTGATATGCCGTGATCTCTATAAAACATAACTTCATCGTTAGAGAAAAGATAGATAAAATTAAATTTTGGCAATACTATATTGTATATTGAAGGGTCGGGCTTAATTTGTTTGCCACTCAACGTTGGAGGTGCAACCAAACCATGTGCTAGCCAGTAAGTTTTAATCTTTGATAGGATGGCTGACGAAGAGATTAAGTCAGCGCCACCTGAAAATAGTTTAATTTGAACATTCTCTTTTTTTAGCTCTTGAAGCAAGCATGTGAAATAAGAGAAAATAGGTAAAGATGTCATAGCTTTATATGCGATTGTATGCCTGCCTTCCTCTTTTTTTAACTTTGCAATCACAGGTATTAATTCTTTATAAGTTAAATAAAATTCCTTATAGATAGACCAAAAGCCCACTTTTTTTATTTTAGTAAATTGATGCTTATTAAAAGAATCAATATAAATAAATTTGCTAGAATCAAAGTTTTCATTAAATAATCTAAAATAATTTTTATGCATATGGGAGGCTGCACTTTTAACAACCAAATGATCTGGAATTTTTTTAATTGTTGATTTTTGTATTAAATACAATTGTATGATTCGAACAATTCCAAAAACAAAAATAATAGGACTAAAAAATAAAATTTTTGATTGCCTATCAACGAAAGAATTCTTTCTTGGGATATATGATTGAGAGAAAATCCATATAATTCTTTCAGAAATTTGCATTCTTAATAAGAGTCCCAGCTAGTTAAAAAATATTGTTGATCTAAAATCATGCAACATAATTAAATTATTTTTCTTAGAACATTGCCAATAAATGCTCTAATCTCGAGATACTTCCACCTCAAAGGCTCAAAAAACCTTGCAAAAGGAGAGGGAAGGAGAAGTAAGGGTAGATTAATAAGCCAAAAAGATGGGCTAAAGTAAAATTTACGAAGCATTATTGGTAAAGCTAACTTCAGGGAAGCAAAATTATATCCCAACTTACCAGTTGTAATTTTGTGATAGATAATTTGATTAAGGTTTTCATTCATTGTTAATCTATAAATTTTTATACGAAGACTCAGTCCTAAGGAAAAATCATATATATAAGAAGTATATTTTAGGAAATCTATATGAGCTTCAAGATAAAAATCTTTAGCATGCTCACTTTTTTTAGCAATTTTTCTTGACTCAAAAACTCCAGGATGATTCACAGTAAATAATGGACTCCTGATAATGCAGGCATTATGATTTTTTAAAGTATCTAACACCCAGTGCATATGTTGATATGGCTCGGGCTTCATGTCTTTTAAAGTTTCTTCTGATAGAAGTGATTTCCTATAAATGCACGCAGACACCATGCTTTCAGAAAACATCGTCGAGGCAATATACTCGCTTATGTTTCTAGTAAGAATATCTTTGTTATCTATATTTATTGCAGCTTTTTCAATTATTGGAGCTACAAAATAATTAACAAAACAAAACCCAATTTCTTTATTGTTGCTTAGAGACTCGTAAATATGTTCTATTGCATCTTCATGCAAGTTATCGTCATCCGAGAGCAGCCATACAAATCTACCGTGAGACCTAAGTATGCATTGACCAAAATTTCTTACCCCACCCAAGTTTTTTTCATTTTGAAAGGCTGAAAATGTATAACTCTTCTGTAAATTAGAAAAGTATTTTATTGAGTCTTGTGTAGAGTCAGTAGAGCAGTTATCCACAACCACTAACTCAATACCATGCGAAAACTTAGATTGTAAGATTGACTCGTGAATTGCGGATAACTGATTTTTTAATTTTTCTGCCCTATTAAAAGTTGGAATTGCTATAGATAGAAATGGTTGTTTCATAAAGTTAATTTTTAACCTATATGAGATATAGATAATCTAGTTTAACTTATTTTAATTATTAATATTAAAAATAATTAAGCTTCAATATAGAGGCAAATGAATTTTTTTTTTAACCTTTCATAGACTATACTTACGGACACTAAGCTAAGCTAATTATTGTTTTAATTAAAAGGCTGGATGGCAGAGTGGTCATGCAGCGGCCTGCAAAGCCGTTTACGCCGGTTCGATTCCGGCTTCAGCCTCCATATTATATAAATCTAATGACCGCTATTTGCTAAGCGCTTTCTCCTACAATGTCTTGGTATGAAAAAGGTCCTTCAACCTTGCCATCATTAACTCTAAAGATCTTATTACATTGTTTTAAGGTAGAAATTCTATGTGCAATTGATATGATTGTTTTTTCATTTCTGAGCGTCATTAACTCATTAATTACAGCGGCTTCAGTTTCACTATCAAGCGCTGATGTGGATTCATCCAAAAGCAAAACATCTCTTTTATTAAATATCGCCCTTGCAATAGATACTCTTTGTTTCTGGCCACCTGATAGCCTTACTCCTTTATCGCCTATATCAGTGTTAAGGCCATTATCAAGATCTTTTAAAATTGGAGTAAGTCTAGATAATTTTAATGCTTCTTCAAGTTCTTTAGTTTCTATATTCTCTCTGCTCAAGGTAATATTTTCTTTGAGAGTACCATTTATTAAAAATATATCTTGAGGTAAGTATGCACAATGCGAAAGCCAGCCCGCGATATCGTTATGGGCATCATCAGAATTAAATTTCAAAATACCCTTTGATGGTTTAAGGAAGCCAAGAATAATATCAACTAAAGTAGTTTTTCCAGCCCCAGAGGGGCCAATAAGACCTATAAAATCGCCTTGATTAATCTCTAAGTTCACATCAATAATCGAGGGCTTCGATGAATTGGGATAAGTATATGAAATATTTTCTAACTTTAGCTGATTAAAAACATCTTTTGATTTGCTATAAGCATTCTTGCTAAATGTCTCTAAATCTTCATTGATATCGATACCCTTATCCTTCATGATCTTAGCCAATAGAATGACGGATTCTCTTCCAAATACCATAGAGTTTGCAGAGCTTTGTAATTGACTTATCAATGGTGTAATTCTAATCATAGCTGCAGCAAAAACACTAAGAATTGAAAGTACTGCAGTTAAATCCTCATTCAATAAAACATTAGCAGTGATTACCAAAACAATAAACCCAATTAGAGCAACTTCTATCATATTTCTAGGAAGAAGAGTGAATACATTAAGTCGCACTCCGCCTTTTGCAATTACCTCTGCTGAGTTACTTACGGAGTCAATAAAAAAGTTTTCTTTTCCTAGAGTTTTAATCTCCTTTATACCATCAGCAGCTTCTTGGGTTCCTTTAAATAGGTTAGCTGATCCTTTGGCAAAGTCTCTACCAGTTGCATCTAGCCTTCTGGCGAAGGCAAAATTGTATGCATAAAATATTATAAATATCATTAAAAGTAGTAGAGCTACAGTACTAATGCTTACAAGTGCTAACATTATAAAAGCTGCAATAATTACTAATATGCTGCTAAGTACTTGAAGCCCTGAAACTAATACATCTTTGTACACAGAAGAATATGTAGAAATTGATGCCAAGCTTTCAGCACTTTTACTAAGGATGAACGTTTCATAATCTTGATGAAGGAATCCATTAATCATGACTTTTTGAATTTTAGCTTGCTCAAAATATGCAAAGTGAAAAATTCTATGATTTATAAATAGCACTAAACAAAACTTCACTAAGAAAGTAATAAATAAAACATAGCCTATATAGAGTATGGTCTCCTCATGATTGAAATTATTTAAGAAACTGATAATTGGAAGAATTTCTTGAGCTTTTGTTATAAATAAAGGGTCAATTATTATGGCTATATAACCACCTATGAGACCTATACCAAGAAGATCAACCAGAGAAGAAAGTATAAAAATAAAAACTAAGGGTGGAAGACGCTTTAACTTATTTCCAAGCAGAAATTTTATACTTTCAAGATAAGTCATTTTGTGTAGCCTTTTAAATAGTTAAAAAGATAAAATAATTTATTCCCATACTTTCCAAGGAGCACTTCCAGAAGAGTAAAGACCATCTAAGTATTTCTTTTCAGCCAGAGTATCCATGGGTTGCCAGAATCCAGAATGCCTATAAGCAGCTAATTCATTTTTCTTGGTAATTTCTCTTAATGGCTCTTCTTCCCATGAAGTTTGATCATCCTTAATAAAATTAATGACACTAGGGTTGAGAATAAAAAAACCTCCATTTATCCATGCGCTGCCGTGTTGAGGTTTCTCATTGAATTTAACCACCTCTTCATTTTCATTGATAGTTAACATTCCAAACCTTCCGGGAGGACTCACTGCGGTAACTGTAGCCAACTTTCCATGATCTTCATGAAACTTAATTAGAGCATTAATATCAACATTTCCCAGGCCATCTCCATAGGTAAATAAGAAGGATTCATCTGGATCCAAGAACTCTTCTACTCTTTTTAACCTTCCACCTGTTAGCGTTGCTTCGCCAGTATCAATGCATGTAACATTCCATGTTTCTTGTGCAGCTCGATGCACTTTCAGAGAGTGATTCTCAGTATTAAATGTAATATCTGAATTTCTTAAATGATAATTCTGAAAGTATTCTTTGATGTGGTAGCCCTTATGGCCACAGCAAATAATGAAATCATTGATGCCATAAAAACTTAAACTTTTCATAAGATGCCAGAGTATGGGCTTTCCTCCAATTTCTACCATCGGTTTAGGCTTCAGATTAGTTTCTTCTGCTAACCTAGTTCCTAAACCCCCAGCCAATATTACAGCTTTCATATTGCTTAATCCATCAATTATTATGTTGGTATTCTACCATTAGCAGTCTTAAAGTCATTGCGCCAATAAAAAAAAATTATTTTAATTACTTCTGCTAAAAATACTAAAAAATGAAATATAATGTTCCTCAGGATATCTTAAGAAATTTCTAGATATCAGATATTACACTTTAATTTTGGATAAATAATTATGGAAGAATTCA
>Ga0209383_1002545_pt1 | contig 10626 bp, 24 predicted proteins | sample CoawatmetaG02DNA_FD_187510 | JGI IMG/M metagenome (GOLD analysis project Ga0209383, IMG submission 187510) | Marine microbial communities from the West Antarctic Peninsula - Coastal water metaG029-DNA (SPAdes) (version 2) | ecosystem: Environmental > Aquatic > Marine > Coastal ... | reverse complement strand
TCATACATGTATTTACTAGAAAATATGGTATTTTTTATGTTATGTTAATTGTACGATGTAAAACACGATTGCAGCGTAGGTTAAGTAGTGTAATATTTGATCAACAGTTAATAACCACCAAAACTCTGTGCATGATGCATCAAATTCATAACGGCTGTTTATTACTGCCTTTGTATGATCGATGTGCCAATGACATAGCCAATCAAATACAGCCGCGATCAACGCTGTGGTAACTCCAACTGGTACCAATAGAACTAGGAACGTTCCAACTCCATGACCAACATAATGGTTTTGTGCTGGCTTGCTGAGATATCTTTGTTTGCCCATCCAGCCTAGATGACGTTGTATTCCTACATCAACAATGGCATGCTTAATAAGTAATAATATGATTAAAAATAATTGTGTTTCCATGCGTTTATTTATAGACACGATTATCGGAGTATAATATAATAGAACAATGCAGATAATTATGGGAAAAGAAGCGGCTGATAAGATAGGCGAAAAATATATCGTCCTTAAATTAGACACGTTTAAAGTTGAAAGCAATCTAGTGCCAGCGTTCGCAGTTCTGGATGCAGGAAGTATACCACTTGGCGAGATGCAAGAAATTCCAACTTGGGTAGAGCATCATAACAAAGTTATGGAAAACTACTACAAGAAAAACTGGAAGTTTTGTGAGCAAATGATTGAGCATTGCCAGGGTCGCTGGGGTGGATCTATGGATAGTTTCTACACAGAGATGCTTGATAGGATTAAAATATTAAAAATGAAAAACCCTCCTAAGGATTGGGACGGAGTCATAATTAAATGACACAAACATATTTGCCACCAGAAGTATACTGTGACAATTGTGGACACTATTGCCACTGTGATGAAAAACATTGTGAGCACCCAATTGGCGTAGGAATGACAGACAAGTGGCAAACATGTAAATGCGAAAAATGTAATTGTAGTAACAAAAGGAATTAAAGAATGTTTCAAGGAAAAGCAAAATCGTTTAGTAAAGTATCAGAGTTCCAAGACAAATGGCACGTTGATCCCAGGGAAACTGGCGCCCGCAAAGGCACAGAGTATCGTTCAGCATTGCGTGGTCAAGCAAAACTAGCATATAAACTTGCTAAGAAAACTGTCAAAGATATGGAAAAATCTAAAAACTAAATAGTAGAGTATGATAGCGTTAGCTCAGTATCCAATGGGTCTCAAACTAGACCAAACGGCTCTAAGTTTTTATTACAAAAGCCTAGTTAACGCTACACTCTCTGCTCAAAGCAAGAAATACTCACAGGCACTTGATCATTTTCTAGATGTTAGAAAATGGTGCGAACTGAACTGCAAGGATCCATATTCAATAGAGATAAGCGATCTATTGTTCGATGGAGTTAGAGTACGTATAGGATCATACGACGATTTTGTTTATTTCACACTCAAGTGGGTTTAAGCTGATAACTTAATTCTACGGACTGTATTTACTATTCGAAGCAAACTATCCTCCTTTTTCTTATCAATTATTGATCCCAAACGCTCGTATTCTAAACACTTTATATACGGAACGCCATTTTCATTTAGCTTGATATATGTTTTCATAGTACTATAATAACACCAACAAGTTAACAAACCGTGTACAGAATGCAGATAATTTAAAGTATTTTTATGGACCAGCAATCATATCAAATAGTGCAGGACCAAATGTTCCGCCAGCCCATGCAAGTGCAACTATAGTTACAACACCGTATACTAACCATTTCATTTTGAAGTCGTCTACGACCATCTTTAGTCCAACTAGTTCATTGCCCAGTATCCTTACTGAGACTTCTAGTTTTCCGATATCGTCTTTATCGTCTGACATTGATATTCTCCTAATAGTTATATGCATATATTTATAGTTGACTTTACGTTATCCTGTGTTATAGTAGTAGTATGAAATTTACAGCAATACGTGGCAGATACACCCCCGCTAATCCTAATAAGTACAGTGGTGACATAAACAAAATAACGTACCGCTCAATGTGGGAACGGAGATTTATGTTGTATTGTGACCGTTCTGCTAGTATAATAAAGTGGAGTTCAGAGGAATTACATATTCCGTATATCTCTCCAAAGGATAATAAGTGGCACAACTATTACCCAGATTTCTTGGTAACTATTAAAGATGCTGTCACTAGAACAGTGTTAGTTGAGATTAAACCGCACTACCAACGGAGTTACAGAGTTAACAAGGCTAAATGGAAATACGCAGAAGACTATTGTAAAATTAACAACTACGAGTTTAAAGTATTAACAGAGAAGGAGTTGTTCTATTGAAGATCCGCAAGCGTAAAATTTTTCGTTGGGCTATTGATACAGCAGATGGAATTAACTTCTGGTTCCAGGATAAGTTTAACTTAAACCCTAAGAGAACAGTTATGGAACAAAAACAAAATCTTGTTTCAATAAAAGAGTTGGATGATACTATTGGTAAGGCGCTTGGTATTAAGTAAATGATAGTTTGTACACAAGGAAGGAACCAACTGGGAAATACCTTTTTAACGTGGAGTCTGTATTATCTCAGTGGTGAAACAGAAAATCTTGTTATAAAAGAAGACATGAGTTATTCTTATAATAAGGTTCCTACATCTCCTATTAATAGAAATGCTAAAAACGCACACCAACATTTAAAAACACATCTTGCCGGAAAGGATCAATTTGATAATTGTATAGCACTTATTAAGAAACAGCCTAATCTAAATAGGGTGTATTGCTTGTATCCAAAACCGATATCAATTCTATCTGCAAGTGAACATGTAACTGGTAATAGCAAAACAAGTATGAGCACTATGACTAGCGAAGAGATAGAATCTATTGAACGGTACATTAATAGCGATTATGCAGCAATAGCAAAGTCCTGTCATGAAAATAACGTAAAGTTAATTCATAATGTTAGTAACAATTATTACAAATACGTGTATAGACCCAGGGATACAGGACCTGCTCTTAATGGTACCAAGGTTTCATCAATCTTAGAAAAAACAATTAAAGATAACGAGTGGAGATACCCTGGCCAACAAATAGAATTTAACAATGGTAAAGATATATGGGATATACGGGAATCGTTAGCAATAAACATGTCTGTTAAACCCAATCAGGAAAATAAGTTTACTGATTATTCATTGCCTCATTTTTATTTAGAAGGAACTAGTCTCTTCTTTGATGGAATATATATTATAAAGAACATAATGGACTATTGTGATCTAACTATAGATCAATCTCGGTGGGACAAGTGGAAGACAGTGTACTACGATTGGCAAGAATCTGCACAACTTAAACCGTTGCGATTAACTAGGAATATTGATCATGTTTGTCAAAGCATAGTTAATGGATGGGACCATAATCTAACACAGTATAATCTAGATTTAATAGATGAATCCTTTATTCAACATATGCTAATATATAAACATGGCATGACTATTAAAGGGTGGGGCATTGAAAAGTTTCCAGGAAATACAAGAGACTTCAATGAATTATTAGAACCTGCATTTTATCAAGGTCTTATTGAGAGAGATTATTCATAGTCGTTAACTAATAGGTTCCTTAGCTCAGTTGGATAGAGCAGCTCACTTCTAATGAGCAGGTCATAGGTTCGAATCCTATAGGGACCACCATTTTTCACTACAAATAAATACAGGACAGTATGCTAACAAAGGAAGAAGATGAATAACGAAAAGATGATCTTATGTAGCGTCCCGTATTCTGATCTAATAATCCCAATGGCGGCGCCAGCTGTATTAAAAGGCGTTAGCGAAGCAGCTGGGCATAAAATTACAACATATGATTTAACTGTTGATTTACGAAATAAGTATGAAGATCACTATCAATTTATGATAGATCAAGAATACTTTATTTCTAATTCTAAGAAATCTAACTCTATTCATAAGTTTATGGTCGAGTCTGCTACATGGCTTGCTGCATCAGATTACAAATATATCGGCCTAAGTGTCTTTTCTATTTGGTCACAGCAATGTATTGTCGAGTTATGTAAATTAATTCGAGAACTTAATCCACTAAAAACGATTGTTATTGGCGGCAGAGGATGCGGGCATACTATAGCACAAAATGTTATTGATCATAATCACATTACGTCTTCTGATTTATTTTCTGAATATATGTTAGAACAAAAGTTAGTTGATCATGCTATTTGTGGCGATGGCGAAGATGCATTAGTTAGCTTTTTAGATACAGGGAGCTCAGATCTAACATTTCATGAATCTCCGACTAAGTTGGAATATCCATATCCAAATTTTGATGATTATGATTTTAATGCGTATGTAGGTCCAGGCGGGGTAAAACAAATACCCGTATACAGTTCAAAAGGATGTGTTCGTGATTGTGACTTTTGTGATGTAAGAGCATTGTTTAATAAGTTTAAGTCAAAACCTGGGTCACGACTAGCTGACGAATTAATTTATCTTTCTAATAGGTATAATATCTATAGCTTTACATTGTCTGACTCAATATCAAACGGAAACATGGTTGCATTACGTGAGACAATGTCAAGGTTAGCTGAACATAACAAAACACATAAGACGATTACTTGGAATGGTAATTGGATATGTCGACCAGTAGGGCAGATACCAGTAGAGTTTTATAAAGAATTAAAAGAAAGTGGATGCGACACTCTTACTGTTGGTGCAGAACACGGTTCAACAAGTGTCCTTGAGGCTATGGATAAAAAGACAAGCGCAGAAGCATTGTGGTATGAACTTGAACAGTTTTCTAAGAATGGCATACAATGCTCATTAAACTTTATTGGCGGTCATTGGTCTGAAACATGGGATGATTTTCTTATACAATGCAAGACAATGGTAGGATTACAGAAATATGTTGCAAGTAAGACAGTTGTTGAAATTAACCTGGGATCAGGATTTTTAATACAAAGTAATACTCCAGCGTTTAATGATAGGTCTAAGAACAAACTTGAAGTATATAGTGATTATAATTGGAATTTTTTATGGAAGACTGGTGCTAATCCGGGACTTACTCTTAAAGAAAGAGATTATAGGCAGATGATTTTATACACTATAGTGCAAACATTAAATCTTCCGGCGGATTTTAATCTTGATTTATTGCGTATTAAAAACCAATTGCTTGATAACAAGGAGGTTATTAATGAGTTCTTTTCATAACGCTATAGACGCATATAAGAATTTTGATGAGTTCTTAGGTAGCATAATGCAGCACGAAGATTTAGATATAGAATTGCACCTAACAGGTAGTAATAATCCTATTGTAGATATTAAGATTAACGATACGGTAACACAAGTAGCTCTTAACCAAGGCAGTAACGTGTTAAATTTTAAAGACATATGCGGTAGCGATAATAACATTGCATTAAGTCTTGTTAACAAAAGTAATAAAGATACTGACATCGACAGTACTGGAAACATAGTTAACGACAAGTTTGTATTAATAGACAAGTTCATTATTAACGATGTTGATATATTTACTGATGATGAGTTCTTTTATAATGTGCCAACATATTCAGTAGGAGAAGAGATCTTAGACATCTCTAAACCTGGATTTTGGCATAATGCTAAATTAGAATTACATTTCAAAGGCCCGTTTACCACATATTATCTACAAAATTCAACACATACACACTGGCATCCAAGGGCACATTCTGATTTTTCACACTTATTTAACGACGTAGAAACACTATTGGATGGATTAAAGTAGTATAATGATAGGATTGCGAACACTAGTACTAAACAGCAATTATATGCCAATATCTTTATTCCCCTTGCATGCACTGCCGGTTGAAGACGCTGTAACTAGAGTATTTAACAAAACTTGTTATGCAGTCTTCAATTATGACCGGCCCATACTTACCCCTAGCTTGGATATGAAGTGGCCCAGTGTCATTGCTCGTACTAAAAAAACACGTATTAAAGGAACAGTAAAGTTACGCAAAGAATCACTCTTTTACCGAGATCACGGCATATGTGTATACTGTGAAAAACCCGTAACGATCAATACGTTAACTTATGATCACGTACTACCAAAAGTGCGAGGTGGTTGGCATGGATGGGATAACATCGTAAGTTCCTGCGCTTCATGTAACTCTAAGAAAGGGTCGCATAAACCAGAAGGCACTTGGAAACCCAAGTTCCAACCGTTTGTTCCAAACTACTTCCAATTACTTTCTAACCGAAAGAAGTTCCCTATTAATGTTCCTGATAAATCATGGATTCATTTTTTAGATGGATGGAAAGCAGAAATTACCATTATTTGAAAACGGTTGACTATTAGACGTTATTATCGTATAATAACTGTATTAATAAGGAGACTATAGTATGAAGACAATTATCTGTGATATCGACGGTACTATTTTTAAGTACCCTCCTAATGGTTCTGCGCAAATTGTTCAAGAAGGCGAACAGTTATTGCCTGGTGTGCAAGAGCAGTTTAACCAATGGGAGATGAAAGGTCACAAGGTAATCCTTATAACTGGCCGCAGAGAAAGCCTGAGGTCACATACCGAAGCGGCTTTAATCGATCACGGCATTCCTTTTGATATGCTGATTATGGGTTGCCCAGATGCTGGGCGTGTATTAATTAACGACATTAACTATGCTGGAAAGATCAAAGCACATGCTGCAAACTTAGAGCGTGACGCTGGCTTATCTAGTTTTAACTGGGAGGATGTTGGCCTATGACAATGCATTTAATGGGTCCTTATATGACCACTACTCGTTATAACTCTAAGAAGAAGAGTAGCAAGAAAACACAAACACAGATACAGGCTGAACAAGCCCATGACAAATATCTGCGTAAGATGAACATGCATCCAGATCAAATTGCAGAGAGAAAAACTAAGTCGGTAAAGTGTTACGGTAGCACATCAGATTCCAAACCTGAGGGCCGGGGTTCGACTCCTCGTACCGATGCCAAATTTCCAGCATACGATCCTAGTATGGCTAAGCCAGAACCTAAAGTTTACTCTGGTGCTAGAACACTGCTAGGTATTGCTACGTTACACAAGTCTAACATGGTGCCAGTATTTGACAAAGAAAGTGCGATTGAAATTGCAAAGATGAGGAGGGGATAATGAGTGACACCAAAGCTGATATGGTTAATCAGATTTTTAAAATGGAAGACCATATTAAAGAACTTAAAGCAGAGAATGAAAAACTCAAGAACATTCTCCGCAAGGCATTTCCAGAGAAGTCTGGTCACTTCTTCATCTGTGGTGAAGCGGGGGAGAAAGATACTAGTGGATTACCAGATAAAGTGTTTATCTGCCCAACATATGGATTGGATGGATTTCAAGTTTATAAAAAGGATGGCAAATATAGCACGCCAGGATGGTAAAATGAAAACAATTACATTACAAGTTGAAGATGTTGACCAAGTTATTGTTGATGAGTTGAAAGATGCTTATCAGAGAAATATCAAGTTTGATCGGGTAGACTGTTCTGATACGGTGCTTGAACCAGATTATGAGTTGCTCGGCGCAATTCAAACTGTGCTTGAATATTATATGACCGCTGAAGAAATTGAACTGTGGAATGGCTATGAAAAAGGTGAGTGAAGAAGTATTTGGGATACCATTGCACGGTACAGACGAGCAGGTCTATGTTGTTCTGACAGATAAAGATGTTGATGCCGCCGCAGATATTCTACTCGACAGACATGCTGGTAAGATGCGAGCGGGCTCATATGAGTTTCATAAGGAACATGCTAAAGAAACAGTAGTTCTTATGTTCCGTAGTTGGGAGTTGAACCGATGAGTTGGTTAAAGGGTTTCGTCAGAGGGGTATACGCTCTCCCTATCTTTGTTATTAGAGTAGCCGTAACAGTACCGGTAATATTCGTCGGCGTATTTGTTGTTGTTGGCGAGTGGGCGCATGGTGACTGCACTAGAAGTATAAAGTCTTTCAAAGAAGGATTATCAGACTTATGGGGATTTCATAAATGACTCATTGTATGCAATGCCAGGACTGTAGGTTCCCTTGCACCTGCGAGCTATCAACCAAGGATCATAGCACAATAGGGGTGGATATAAGCTCAAGGCTACACCTTCGTTGGTCAGAGAGTAACTACCTTGAAGTTCAGACAATAGAGGGATGGAAATGCGTGTATCCTTTATTATCCAAGACCATTAAGAAAAATTATGACTAAAAAAATAATTCACATCAATCGTAATATCATTCAACAGAATGAGAAGCACGGTAGAAAACTACCAGTGTGTCGTATTGATATGGATGGTAATACATGGTATGGAAGTAAGATTGAGATTCTTGGACCAAGCGAAATGATATACAGTCCAGATAAACCAAGATCATGTGGTGCTAAACTTTGGATTGAAACTCAAGCGGATGTAGTTATCCACGATAAAACAACATATAAAGAGATGAAGGAAACAAAATGAGTACAGTTACTATTGAAATGGAATGCGAACAAGTTGATGTTATCCTTGTCCAAGTACTTAAAGAGCAGTATTTAAGTTTAAAAAATGACCTCGATCTAAGACAGAGCGATGATTACGTCGGACATGGTTTCTTTGAGAATGATAAAGATGCCGATTGTGCTGAGATTCAAAGCCATATGGATGCCGTTGCAAAAGTCCTCTCATACAATATGATATTCGACGGGTATGAAGACTGGAAACAAAATGAAAAATAAAGATTATGTTGTTGTTACTGCTCTTTCATCGTATCGAATGCGTTATGTAATGCATCGTGATGATCTACAGAGACTAAATCCATTAGACCCAGTTGATGCTATTGAGTGGGCTAACGATACAGTTATTAACGACAAATGTGAAGAGTTTTCCCAAGAACACATGGGGGAATATATCATTGACACTGATGAGATGAATGAAGAGGACATGCTTGAATTGTTTGATAGAGACAATACATATCTTGGTAAATGGTCTAAAGATCAAAAAATTGCAATGGTAAGGAAAAGTATTCACCCAGACAGTAAGGTTAAATAAAATAGTAGCATCTAAAGCAAGAAACTAGATACCACTGGTTATAAAGAGTTGAGGCGTTATATCGAAGGTGTGCTTGATCCGGGATCTGTGTAACTTAATAGTGTGCCAACCTCAGTAAAGACGATGTGTGAGTCGCCTTCTTGTTTTAGTTAAATTACCGTTGAGATCTATCCTATTGGATGGTGAATAAAATGGTAGCATCAGGAACGAAACGAGGGAATACTATAAAATCTGTTTTATAGAATGAGCCAATATGTTAATACTATAAAATCTGTTTTATATAAAGTCGCCGTTATGTTAATACTATAAAATCTGTTTTATATAAAGTCGCCGTAGTTATTGAAATGTACAAATTATTAGAGACAAAAAGGTGAATAAAATGTTAGCAGCAGAATACAAGTTTGAAATAAAACGTCTTGAGGCTGAGTTGAAAGTTATGTCGGCTTATGCAGACAAACTAGCAGACGGACTACCTGAGGGTATGTTGCCTAAAGACATTGAGATTATGAGGGCGGAAAACGCCAATCTGATGCAGTTTTACGAGAGCGTTAGGACAGGCACCAGAGATATGTATCACACCGCTGATGAGAAACTGATTGATGTGATAGAAGAAGCCATTACGGAGTATGAAAAATGAGCAATTATAAACCCGATGTCTGGACTATTATTAAAATGGATGGTGATGATCCTCATTACCGAGTCCTTGCTGGTTGGAGTGGTGGATATCTTGATGGTGCTTCATGGAGAATGAACAGTGGTATTACTCGTGTAGAAGATGATGGCGACTGTTATAACTTCTACGGATCGTCTGGTAGTTGCTATAGTTGTTATAAAGAATCATATGGTGTACGAATTAGCAATGCTCATATTTGGTTAAAATTACAAGAACTACACGGCGACAAGGTTAAGATGCTGGATGAAGAAACAGACTGGTTAGGAATGGATTGGATTATCAAATGAAGTTTACTAATGAAAATATAGAAGGTGAAAAGATTGAGTTAGAAATTAACGATGACGCCCATCTTGATGACGTACTTCAAGCGTTTCAAAACTTTCTTCGTGCTTGTGGATATGTGATTGAATATAATAAAGTGTTAACAATAGAGGATATGGACAAATGATTAAACACGAACCACAATTTGATACTGATAAGATTTGCGAACACTATACAGAAAAAGATGGAGTTTATATTACCTATGTCTGTACATCTGCATTAGGACACGAAGCCCAAGCGATGGATATCTTCTATCGTGACACGCCACATCCTGAGTTTGGTAACAGGTATTTTGGATTGTATCGCAATCATCCGGGTAATATGATGATTACCAATGCAGATAAAGTTGAAGAATTTAATTTTGGGTTAGTTGAAGATGATGATGGTAATTTACAATATAGTTCTCATCGTTGGGATTATAAACAGTTTGAGAATGGCAATATGATTGATGGCGGCCGTGCTTATATCAAATCAAGTATGTGTCCGGTTCATATGTATGTAGTTCGTGATGGTGAAATGGTAGAGAGTGCAAAATAATGAGATATCGTATCACTACTACATTAAAGACAGGAATTCTAGATAACGCTGGTAAAGCAACAACAAGAGCATTAAGTTCACTAGGATTTTCTGGAGTAAACGACGTTCGTATTGGCAGGACTAT
>Ga0209383_1002539_pt1 | contig 10640 bp, 9 predicted proteins | sample CoawatmetaG02DNA_FD_187510 | JGI IMG/M metagenome (GOLD analysis project Ga0209383, IMG submission 187510) | Marine microbial communities from the West Antarctic Peninsula - Coastal water metaG029-DNA (SPAdes) (version 2) | ecosystem: Environmental > Aquatic > Marine > Coastal ... | reverse complement strand
CTGGCGACCAATCATTTCCTAATCCGCCAGCCCATTTTGATAACAATGCATTGTCTTTCATTGCACCAAATATTCCATCTAAGTCATCAGGTATTGTCGTGAGGTAGCAAGAAGACAACTGAGGTCTCAATGTGCCGGAGTTAAAAAGAGTCGGAGTAGAACTCATATAATCAAAACTTGAAAGAAGATTATAAAATTCGATTGCTCTATCTTCACGATTCTCCTCTTCTGCTGCAAGCCCCATAGCAACTCGCATAAAAAATACTTGAGGCAACTCAAATCTTGTATCTTTATAATGAATGAAGTACCTATCGTACAAAGTCTGGAGACCAAGGTAGGTAAATTGATAATCTCTATTGTGATCAATCGAAGCACCCAGTTTTTCTAAATCAAACGTTTTAAGGTTTGGATCAAGCATCTCAAGTTCAATACCCTTGTCGATATAAGCCTTAAAAGCTTTTGGATAATTCTCTTTCATTTCAGGTTGTGAGCTTTCTTCTGCTACACCTAGAAACGATAAAGCCTCACTTCTAAGCTCATCGAGTAAGATTCTAGCTGTTACAAAGCTGTAGTTTGGCTCCTGCTCAACCTTTGTTCTTGATGACATCACCAAAGCAGCCTTCATATCACTGATGGAAACCCCGTCATAAAGATTCTTAATTGATTCTTTAAGAATTGAATCTGCGCTTACATCCTCCAAGCCTTCACATGCATGATTTACAACGGCTGCGAGTCTATTGATGTCTAAGGGTACCTTGGTACCATCTTTCTTTGTTACAGATATTGCTGGCGCTTCTATGCTTGTTTGAGGGGCAGTATCTTTTGTTCTTTCTGATGCTCTTTCCTCTCTGTAAAGAATATATTTTCTTGCGACCACGTATTCTTCGCTTCGCATTAACTGGAGTTCAACTTGATCTTGAATTTCTTCGATATGAAGTGTTCCACCTGATGGCATTCTTCTTTTGAAAACATCTTGCACATCTTTTGATATGTCTTCTACCTTTCTATGAATTCTCTCGCTCGCAGCAGCATTGCCAGATTCGTTGGCAAGAAATGCTTTGGTTACTGCAATTTTAATTTTATCTTCTTCAAATGAAACAACTTTTCCGTTTCTTTTGATTACACGCAGTTTTCCCGGTGCTGTAATATTTAAATCTTCTGAAGGGATTGATGCTGTTGCCGTGCCTTCTTGAGTATTATCTAACTCCTGTAATGCCATGTTCTACCTCTATATTCTAGTTTCTTTCGTTGGCTGCTTTGTAACAATCTACCAATGGGTGGGGCTAAAACTTCTCAATTGCTGAATTTTTTAAACCAATGACAATATTCTTACATTGTGGATAAATAATCAAGCAAAAAACACAATATATTGTGAATTCTTTTAATTTATTCACTATATGCTGTATAAATGATGTTTATGGGCTGTGAAGAATAAGTGCATAAATTGTGGATAAAACTTAAATTTAAGGAGTTGATATGTCATATGTGTTAGCCATTGACCAAGGCACAACAAGCACTAGGTGCGTTGTTTATGATCAAAAATTAAACATTATAAAATCTGAACAACAAGAGTACTCGTTACTTTATCCTGAGGACGGATGGGTGGAGGTTGAGCCGGCTAAACTGCTGGAGTCAGTCTTCGAAACCTTAGATCCAATTTTAAATGAATCCTTTAACATAGAGTGTGTTGGAATTACCAATCAAAGAGAAACAACCTTGGTTTGGGACTCTGAATCTGGAGAGACCATTTACAATGGGATTGTTTGGCAGGATAGAAGGACTGCAAATTTTTGCTCTTCTTTAAAAGATCAAAATTTAGAATCAATGATCACTCAGAAAACAGGCCTTTTATTGGACCCTTATTTTTCTGCTACAAAGATTTCATGGATTTTAGAGAATATTGACGGCGCGAGAGCTAAAGCTTCTGCAGGTAAGTTAAGGTTTGGAACGGTGGACACGTTTTTGCTTTGGCACCTCTCAGATGGAAAGATACACAAAACTGATATTACCAATGCCTCAAGGACAAACCTCTTTAATATCAATACTTTAAAGTGGGACCAAGAACTTTTAGATATATTTAATGTTCCCATGTCTATGCTGCCTGAGGTTTGCAGTTCTGATGCTAAATTTGGATCGCTTATTCGAAATGGCTATAGCATCCCAATAACTGGAATGATAGGGGATCAGCAAAGTGCTCTTGTTGGTCAAGAGTGTTTTGAGCATGGAGATATGAAGGCCACATTTGGTACAGGATGCTTTTTAATGGTCAATTCCGGGCTGAAGCCTCAGATATCCAAGACAGGACTACTCAGCACTGTGGGGTATAAGCTTGAAGGAAATGTAAATTACGCTTTAGAGGGCAGCATATTTTCTGCGGGCACTACTATTCAATGGCTCAGAGACAATATGCAATTTTTTAAGGACTCAAAGTCCAGCATTGATTTGCTGTCATCTTCTGGTCAATCAAATGGAGTAATTTTTATTCCTGCTTTTACTGGAATGGGTGCTCCTCACTGGAATGCTTCAGTTAGAGCTTCTTTTTACGGCATTACTAGAGATACTTCACAACAAGACATTGTTACAGCAGCATTTAAAGCTCTGATTTATCAGGTAATGGACATAAGAGATGCTCTCGCAGAAGATGGCATTAACATTCAAAATCTTGCAATTGACGGCGGCATGGCAACGAATGAAAAGTTTTGTCAATTGCTTGCAGACTTTTTGGAATTAGATATACGAGTTCCAGCCAGCACAGAATCAACAGCCTCTGGGGCAGCAATGACAGCAGGGATTGGGCATGGCATTTTTGCCCCCATCAAAAATTCTCTCCAATCACCCAGCCAATCAACCGTCTATTCCCCAAGAGAGAACATTTTTAATAATGCTGATTTAGAAGAGTGGAGAAAATTCCTAAAGGTTTTGATGCAAACTTATTCTTAAAGCAGGAACAGAGTGGCGGTCAATTTTTCACACTAATTAATTGCATTAAACCTTCATGAAGGATGTCGGTTTAATGTTTTCTGTACTAAACTTGATTTTCATTTATTTTCTTACTTAAAATATTCTCATGTTTACTTATAAAATCTTCAATAATATTGCAGAAGATGGTCTGGCATTAATGGCTGCTCGAAATATCAAAGAAACCTCAAATAATCCAGATGGCTTGATGCTCAGAAGTCACAAATTAGTAGCGGAAGAATTTGGCAGTAAACTTTCTGCGATTGCTAGGGCGGGTGCTGGGGTGAATAATGTTCCAATTGAGGAGGCAACCAAGATTGGTGTTGTTGTCTTTAATACACCTGGCGCCAATGCAAATGCAGTTAAAGAGCTTGTGATCTGCGGCATGCTACTTTCTTCTAGAGGAATCGTTCAAGGAATAAATTTTGCTAAAACCCTAGAATCAGACGATGCAGATGCTTTGAATAAGATGCTTGAAGCTCAAAAAAAATCTTTTGTTGGCAACGAGCTGGCAGGCAAAACACTAGGTATTGTTGGGTTGGGTGCAATAGGATCGATGCTTGCACAGGCTTCCCAGGCTCTTGGTATGAAACTGATCGGCTACGACCCTCACATTTCTATTGATGGAGCCTGGAGGCTTCCTAGAGAGGTCAAGAAAGCAGAAACATTAGAGAGTTTATTAAAGAAATCAGACTATATTTCTCTGCATGTGCCGTTAGTTGAAGCCACTAAAAATTTAATTGACTCCAGTAATTTAAAATACTTTAAATCAGGGGCAAGATTAATTAACCTTTCTAGAGGAGGCATCGTCAATAGCAATGATGTGATTACTGCTCTTGAAAATGGAAGTCTCTCTAAGTTTGTAACAGACTTTCCTACCCCAGAGTTGATCGAGCGAGCATCAAATAAGAGCGATGTTATTTTACTGCCACATCTTGGCGCCAGCACCAAAGAAGCAGAAGTTAATTGTGCTGTCATGGCTGCCAATCAATTGGCTAATTTCTTGCATGACGGGACGATAGTTAATTCAGTAAATTTTCCAAATATTTCTCAGGAGCGAAGTACTCCTTATCGTCTAATCATCATCAACAAGAATGAACCGGGGATGATTAGCAAGATAACTGATTCAATAGCATCACTGAACCTTAATATTTCGGACATGACCAATAAAAGTCGAGATGAAATAGCAATTAATCTGATTGATCTAGAGTTCGAGGCAAGCTATGAGTTGCTTGAGCAGCTTCGCTCAATTGATCATGTCTTAAGAGTTAGATCTGTTAATGCAGGCTAGTTAACTAAACGTAATTCTCAACAAAGCTCTTGTCAAATGGCACGATTTCACTTTCTTGGTTGTTTTGAACTTTATTTGCCCATTCTGGATCAGATAACAAAGCTCTTCCTACGGCAATCAAGTCAAATTCTGAGTTATTCATCTTGGTATGGAGCTTATTTAGATCAGTAGTTTGAGTTTGATGGTCTCCCGAGTAAAGCCTAATAAAATCTTTATCCACACCAACACTCCCAACGCTAATGGATGGAAGACCCGTAGCTTTTTTTGCAATGCCCGCAAGATTTAATCCACCCTTTGAGAATTCACCCTCCCAGAATCTTCGATTACTGCAATGTAAAAAATCTGCACCTGCCTTTTTCAGTATATTTAAAAATGCATCTAACTCATCTTTATCTGAGGTAATTTTAGCTTCATAATCTTGCTGCTTCCATTGAGACACCCTAATACCGACTTGAAAATCAGTGGAAGTTCTTTTTTGCGTTTGCTCAATAATACTTGTAGCGAACCTAGCTCTATTTTCAAGAGAGCCTCCATATTGATCTGTTCTAGTATTAATGGCATCCCAAAAGAATTGATCAATTAGATATCCATGCGCCCCATGAATCTCAATACCATCGAAGCCAAGTTCTTCGCAAATCTTTGCATCATTGGCATAAATATTAATTAATTCTTCAACATCATCTTCAGTCATTTCATAAGCAACTTTCTTGCCTGGTTTGACAAATCCTGAAGGAGTAAATCCTGGAATCTCTGGGGTAGGGGGCATACCAAGTTTTCGGATTCCCCCAACGTGCCATAGTTGACAAAAGATTGGCGACCCATTTTTATGTACAGAATTAATAACTTTTTCCCACATTCTTTTAGACTCATCTGATTCTAGATTGGGGACATCTGGATACCCACTTGCAGCTCGATGACTTACCTCCACTCCTTCTGTAATTATCAATCCAACTCCTCCTGCAGCTCTCTTAGAATAATATTCAGGAGCGTACTCGCCTGGGATACCATTTGGCGAGAAGTTACGGGTCATGGGTGCCATGACAATTCTATTTTTAAGCTTTAAACCGTTGAGGTTATATTCTGAAAAAAGGACATTTTTAGGGTCATTCATAAGTCTTAATGATGGTGTATATAAAGGTTATCTATTCTAATTTATTTATTTTAAAAAAAATACTTGCCCACAGACAAAATTGGTGGTATTGGGAGCTACCTTAATCTTTAGTTAAATCATCAGAATAAAACTAATTTTATAGATAAAGTATTGATTTGCGGCGATTTTATTATATATTGGTTACTTTTTGATCAATTTGGATGAATCCCTTTTAAATAGGTCTAAACTATTAGAATACTAAGTTATCCCAAACTTTATCCACAGATTTTGTGGATAAAATTTAACCAGTTTTGATGGCTCTTTTCTATGCAAAATTTTAACTTTCCTGAATCTTGGCTAAAGGCTTTAAGCCCAACCTTCTGCGAAGAAATTTTTACCGATTTACAGTCAAAAATCTGCAATCTCAATCGCAGCAATAAGACTATTTTTCCACCAAAAAATTTTTTATTTAGGGCATTTGAGAGCACTTCTTTTGATGAGGTGAAAGTTTTAATTTTAGGGCAAGATCCTTATCATAAATTAGGCCAAGCGAACGGGCTGGCTTTTTCAGTAGATGCTCAAATAAGATTGCCACCGTCGTTAAAAAATATTTATCTAGAGCTCGAGTCAGACATAGGATGCCCCAAACCCAAGCACGGCAATTTACATTCTTGGGCTAAGCAGGGAGTCTTGCTTTTAAATTCGACTTTAACCGTTGAGGAGGGAAAACCGAATTCTCATAAACATATTGGATGGAAGCATTTAACCGATAAAGTTATCTCAAGATTGAGTGAGAGAGGAGGAATAATTTTTGTTCTTTGGGGAAATGAAGCCCAGAAAAAAACTACACTGATAGATAAAAAAAATAACCATATTTTGTGTGCGCCACATCCTTCCCCACTATCTTCGTATCGAGGGTTTTTTGGATCTAAACCATTTTCTAATATAAATTCGATACTAGCAGACCTTAATCAAGAGCCAATTAATTGGAAGGTTGATTAAAGAGTAAAGAGATTCTTTTGACCAAGACAGGAGGAAAAATATTTTTTATTGCGCTGAATAGTTAAACCAATGACTTCAAATTGAACCACTTCTTGAAGAGAGTTATGAACAATAAGCTCAGTTTGTTTTTTCTGTTTGCCAAGATACTCCATCCTGGCAATAATCTCTTGACCTCTAAAGCAGCCCTTTGTAAAACTAACGCGTGAAAGGTCTTGCATCAGCTCATGGGGTCTATATTTACCATGATCTTTCTTTTCAATGAGATGATCTCCTAGCAATTTTCTGTTGATTGACCATTCATCTTCTTGGGCTTCGCCTTCTTCGGGAATCTCTAAATCGAGCATAAGAGATGCAGATGCATGATCTGTCCTAAAAATTATGTGTTCATTTGGAAGAATTTTTTCTTCAGGCCTCCTAATCCAACCAGTTAATTGAGCGTTTAATGGTGAAAGGGAGACTTTAAAGAACGGAGCAAACTTGCTCATCTCATCTATAAAAATATCCTGTTGCTCCCTATCAATTATTACTACAACACTCTTCAGGTTTAACAAAAGATCAAAATTACATAGTATGTAGCCCTTTTCATCGCATAAAGCTGATGGCTGACCCAGTCCATTGCTAAGCTTTGAACAATCAGAAGTGACTTGCCCTTGTAATAATTTAATTACAGAGTCAAAATCGCCATCAAGGCTGAGGGCTGCTAAATGATCGAGCTTATGAGCCCCGAATGTGAGATAGTCAATATTTTTCAATTGCAAGATTTAATGAGTTCCATTTAAAGATAATATATTAACCTAGGAATATGAATACCGAAATCAGTAAAACGAAATGGAAGTGTAGGAGAGGCCTGCGAGAGCTAGATTTACTATTTAGAAAATTCAGCAACAATCATCTAGAGTCCCTTAACAGAGATGACTTTGTCATGTTTAATAGTATTCTCGACCTAGAGGATCAGTCCATTTATGACTTTATTTTTAAAAACACTTCCCTTGGCAATAAAGCGCAAGAAGATTTTATCTTGCAGCGCATTAAAAAGTTTCTAGATTAGTGGAACTATTAATTCATCACCTTGTCCAATCAGCAGAGGAAAACTATGGGTAAGGAGAAAGGAGATGACATGTTAGTAGAGCAAATTAAAGCTGGCAATAAATTGGCCTTTGAAGCCATGGTTATTAAATATCAGCCTAAGCTTTTATCTTCCTTGATCCAATACACCAAGTCATTTGACCAAGCAGAAGAAATCTCTCAAAAAACCTTCATCAGGGTTTGGCAGAAAATTGATTCTTTTCGAGGTGATAGCGCATTATTCACATGGATTTATCGCATAGGTATCAATCTAGCAAAAAATGAATTCGCAAGTAGCTATTCTAAAAGTGCAAAAAAAACAGACTCCCTAGACTTATCAGAGCATGAAATCTCAAGCCATATATCTCCTGAAACCGACCTCATCGGCAAGGAATCAGAGAGGACAATTTTTAACTTTATTGAAACTTTGGAGCTTGATTTAAAAACTGCTTTTATTCTTCGGGAGCTTGATGGGAAATCCTATGAAGATATTGCCATTATTATGGAATGCCCCATCGGAACTGTTCGCTCAAGGATATTCAGAGCAAGGCAGCTTATTATAGAATTTATGACTCAGGAGAGGATGCTCAATGACTAAAGAAATAGAAAAAATCTCGGCTTGGTATGATGGAGAGGTATCCCAGCAAGACTTTGATAATGGTCTTGAAGAACTTGCCCTAGTCCCAGAGAATAAAAAAACATTGCATCGATATGCGCTGCTTTCTGAGCTAATGCAAAGGCAGCCTCAATCGCAACCATCAATGATTGCTCGATTTGCAGACTATCTCCCCAAGCAGAACCTCTGGCTGTCAAACAGTTTAACCGCAGCAGCCACAGTTCTAATAACAGTTATGTTTTTGTATCAGGTTGATAGCAATCGTTTTGGAGCAGATAAGGCAACTCAGATGCAACTCACATCTGCACTTTCAAGTCAGGAAGCAAAAGATCAATTGATAAATGCAGATCAAAATATTATGGATCACATGATTCATATTATGCAGTCAAATCAGTCCCTCGAGCCTAATAGTATTTCAAAAGATTGGATTCCAGTTGGATTTTCAGTCTCAAAACAGAATCCAGCTAGATATACTAATGGAAATAATAATCTTTCTTTTCATATTGAAAAGAATCAACTTGGTATTAACAAGGTAAAATACTTTCAAGCTAATAAGAATTGGGTTTATTTAATCCCACTGCGTGATGGTAGACTTCTTACCGCATATGGTGATGTCCCCCCAGAACTAGCTAAAAAACGTTTTAATAAATTAACTAACAGGAAAAAATAATGAAGTTTATAAAATTTAACCTAACACTTATTTTAATTTCAGGAATAACATTCAATCTTAATGCAGCCTCTGGACTACCAAGCGCTATTTCTGAACTGGTAGAGTCTGCTGCTCCAGCAGTTGTAAATATTACTTCAAAAAAAGAAGTCAAGATGCGTAATAATCCTAGAGGCTTTGATGAGTTTGAAAGATTTTTTGGTATCCCAAGAGGCTACTCACAGCCTCAAGAGCCTCAGACAAGAGAGGCAGTATCATACGGTTCTGGCTTTATTTTTAAAGAAGGCTATTTGTTGACTAATTTTCATGTGATAGACGAAGCCACAGAAATTACCGTTTCGCTTAATGATCGTCGCGAGTACTCTGCAGAGGTTGTAGGGATTGATCCCTTGTCAGATCTTGCTGTGTTGAAAATCTCAGGCAAGAATTTACCTAAAGTTTCTATTGGCGATAGTGAAAACTTAAAAGTAGGCGATTGGGTTGTTGCAATTGGTTCTCCTTTCTCGTTTGATTTTTCCGTAACCGCTGGAATAGTTAGTGCTAAGGGCAGAAGTATTCAGAATCAAAACATCGGAAACTATGTTCCATTTATTCAAACAGACGTGGCTATTAATCCCGGTAATTCTGGTGGACCATTGTTTGATTTGGATGGCAAGGTTGTAGGGATTAACTCTCAAATATATTCTCGCAGCGGAGGATACCAAGGTCTAGCCTTTGCAATACCCATTGATGTGGCCATGGAAGTTGCTGAGCAGATTATAGCTACAGGCAATGTAGCAAGAGGCTATTTGGGTGTCCGTGTTGGGGAAGTAGACAATGATTTAGCTGAAGCTTTGAGTATGGATAAGCCTTATGGCGCTTTAATTACCGATGTTGAAAAAGGAGAATCTGGAGCTCAGGCTGGCCTTCAATCAGGAGATGTTATTCTAGAATTTGATGGCAGAGAGATTAAATTTGGATCAGATCTTCCCCACGTAGTTGGCAGGATACAACCTAAATCAAAAGCTAATGCCAAAGTGATAAGAGACGGGAAAACAATTACCTTGAAATTTGTTCTTGGTGAATTACCTGCTGATCAGCGAACATTTGTTCCAGCCAAAGCAGAAGTTTCTTCAGATCCCTTGGGACTAAAAATAGAGAATTTATCCGCAGACAACACTAAGCCCAATGATTCTGATGAAGGCGTGCTGGTAATTCGAGTGAATAATGGCTCTCCAGCCAGTGGCAAAATTACCAAGGGAGACATAATTACTGAGGTTATTACCAAAGGCAAGCGCTATGCAATTGAAGATGCGACATCTTTTGAGAGCCTTGTCGCTAAATTTTCTTCAGGAGATAAACTTGCTATTGTTGGCAGAAGAAATGGTAACCGCTTCTTTGTTGCAGTAACCGTAAATTAATTACCTCAAAAACTCCAAGAAAAGCTGATCCCATTCAGCTTTTCTTATAGAATAGTCATGCATTGCGCATAACATGAAAAATATAAGAAATTTCTCCATAATTGCCCATATTGACCATGGTAAATCAACCCTGTCTGATAGATTAATAGAGGTCTGCGGCGGACTTTCGCAAAGAGAAATGTCTGAGCAGATATTGGATTCGATGGATATTGAGCGAGAGCGTGGCATTACTATTAAGGCCCAAGCCGTTACGTTAGATTACAAAAAAGATGGAGAGGTTTACCAATTAAATTTTATTGATACCCCTGGGCATGTTGATTTCTCATATGAGGTATCTCGATCTCTTTCTGCTTGCGAGGGCGCTTTGCTAGTTGTCGACGGGTCTCAGGGAGTGGAAGCACAAACTTTAGCTAATTGTTACACGGCAGTTGATCAGAGTCTTGAGGTGCTAGCAGTTATTAACAAAATAGATCTCCCGCAGGCAGAACCAGAGAGGGTGAAGCAAGAAATTGAGGATATGATCGGCATAGATGCCTCTGAGGCTCCGCTTG
>Ga0209383_1002534_pt1 | contig 10668 bp, 13 predicted proteins | sample CoawatmetaG02DNA_FD_187510 | JGI IMG/M metagenome (GOLD analysis project Ga0209383, IMG submission 187510) | Marine microbial communities from the West Antarctic Peninsula - Coastal water metaG029-DNA (SPAdes) (version 2) | ecosystem: Environmental > Aquatic > Marine > Coastal ... | reverse complement strand
AAAGTCTTCCATACATTATGTGTCAAATTCCAGAAGAACAACGTCCAACAATTTACTTGCGGTGCCTAGCACAAGCAGTAGATCCAGACGACTTTGTTCATGTATGGGGTATGAGTAAGTGGATGTCGTTATACGAACAAATGTGTAATGAGATTCCTAACGTTCATATTCTAGCTACTAATGAAGAGATGGTGGCACATATGCGTATAGCTAACTGGACAGCACCTATTTATAATATCTCAGGTTTAAGTTTTGGCAAGGATGAAGTACTCTCTAGAATTAACAACCAAATTAAACCATGGGCAGAACGTAGCGACAGAGTAGTATTTGCTGCACGTTTTGACCAAGAGAAGCAACCAGACTTCTTTATGGATGTTATTGAAATGGTAAAGGCTATTAATCCTAATATTGAATTTGCAGTACTAAGCGGCGGACCGTTGCGTAGTAATAATCAAAAGTATTTGGATAGAGCTTTACAAATGGAAGCGGATGGCCAACTTACAATCTTAAAAGACTTACAGAAGAATGATTACTATAATGTAGTTAATGATTCTAAAGTAATGTTCAATTGTGCATTACAAGACTGGGTTAGTAACACAGTTAGTGAAGCAGATGCGTTAGGTTGTAATGTTGTTTATCCTGCATACCGTAGTTTCCCTGAAACGTTTGCAAATGATCACACACGTCTATACATGCCTTGGAGCAAAGAAGATGCAGTAGCTAAGATTCTGCAATCAATTGACGCACCAAGTAGTAACATGGGTAAGATTAGTGATTGGACAAATGGTACTATCGATCGTATGGTTGATATTATGGAAGGAAGTTATAAAAAGAATAAATGGTTACGTAGCGGCAATCGTTACAGAGATCATGTCGCAGAGGAAAAATATTAATGAATATATTAGTAACAGGAGCAAGCGGTTATATTGGATCGCAAACTTGTAAGTTCTTACACACACAAGGACATTACATTATGGCAGTTGATCGAAACTTAGTAACGCATAGATACTTTAATGAATACTACAGCAACGATTACAGCGATATGGAAGTGCAAGCGTTACTATTAAAAGTTGATTGCGTAGTGCATATTGGAGCAACTAGTTTAGTAGGCCCTAGTGTTTTAGACCCTAGCAAATACTATAACAATAATGTTGCAAGTACATTAGCACTACTAGATGCATGTAAGGCACAAGGCGTTAAGCGTTTTGTATTTGCAAGCAGTGCGGCAACGTTCGGCGAACCATCAGAAGATGTATGTATGGAATCTGGACAACATGTTCCAGTTAATCCATATGGTTGGAGTAAGCGTATGACAGAGATAATGTTAAATGATTATGCTAACGCATATGGAATTAACAGTGTCAGTTTACGATTCTTTAACGTAGCAGGTGCAGACTCTGAAGGTGAGTTTGGACAGGAAAAAGATGCTACACATATTATTGCTAAACTTATGGAAATGACAATGGAAGGTAACGAGTTTACACTTAACGGTAACGACTTTAATACACCAGATGGAACATGTGTTAGAGATTATATACATGTAGAAGATGTAGCCAATGGCATTTCAAATGCAGTAGACTTTACTAAAACTAATAACGGAGCTTACGTGTTTAACTTGGGTAACGGAGAAGGTTATAGTAACATGGATATTGTAAATGCAGTAATAGAACACACTCCATTAGTCCCATCAATTAAATTTGGACCAGCACGTGCAGGCGATCCTGCAAAACTAATCGCAGATAGTTCTTTAGCTAACAAAGAATTAAACTGGAAACCTAAATATGGACTTGACACAATCGTCAAGACAGCATATAATTACTACACAACACAAAAAGTGACATCCACGTCATAAACTCGGAGAAACGAAATTGTTAAAAATAAGTAAATCTATAAAACTACGCCTTGACGCACAGGGCATTAGACACTGGGCAGGTGATAACATCAGTCAAGCATTAAAGCCCGGTGACAAAGAACAACTCATAGATGAAGCTACTACAGCATTTGAAGGTGTACTAGATTCATTAATTATTGATAGGAAAAACGATCCAAATTCAACAGGTACAGCAAGGCGTTTAGCTAAGATGTACTTCAACGAAATTATGTCAGGACGTTATGAAGGGATGCCAGAAGCAACAGCATTTCCAAATGACGGTGATGACAGATATGAGGGCATGCTAGTAATTCGTAGTGAACTTAAAAGCATGTGTTCGCATCATCATCAACCAGTAAGCGGAGTAGCATATATTGGTATTATTGCTGCAGACAAACTTATTGGACTTAGTAAGTATACACGTATTGCACAATGGTGTGCAAGTCGTGGAACATTACAAGAAGAACTATGCAATAACATTGCACGTGAGATTCAAAAGGCAACTGGAGCAAAATCTCTAGGTGTATATATTCAAGCAACACATGGCTGTTGTGAGAATCGTGGCATTATGGCACACAGTAGTCTTACACAAACAACAGTCCTTAAAGGTGCATTTAAAGATGATGCAGGCACCAAGGAAGAGTTCTTTGATAACATTAAATTGCAACAAGAATTTGCACCACGATAAACGGAGACAATAATGGCTAATAAAGATAAAGGCAAAAAAGAAACTAAAAAACCTAAGAAGGAAAAGAAATGAAAAAAGTTCATTATACTTGGAAAGACATAGAGCATATGATTCAAACTATTAATAATTTGATGTATGCTGATAATTGGCGACCTGACTACATTGTTGGGCTTACACGCGGCGGCCTAGTGCCAGCAGTAATTATGTCTAACATGACAGGCATTACAATGCATGCACTTGATGTTCGTTTTCGAGATATGGGAAGAAGTTATTCTGGTCCAGAACGCAACGAAAAAATGAAAGAAGATGCTAGGCAAGGTAAGAAGATTCTTATTGTAGATGATATCAATGACTCAGGCAAAACACTATCATGGGTTAAAGATGATTGGGGCATTACGCCACCTGTCTCACCTGTTGACAATGTAAGCTATATTGTTCCTAATATTATAAATGACAATGTGCGTACAGCATGTTTAATTGATAACGGAGCAAGTGGATTTGGAGATTGTGATTATACAGCATTAGAAATTAACAAAGACGAAAACCCAGAATGGATTGTATTTCCTTGGGAAGGTGAACGGCATTATGGCAACGCATAACTACACTACAAATGCAGGCAATTCGGTAATTAGTATTAACGAACCTGCAGGTAATTTTATAACCAATAACAGGCAGTATGAGACTGCCATAACTACAGGAATTGGATCAATCAGCCAGCGCCCATATGACGACATTTCAGTTATGGTCAATGGCAAGGATATTAATGTAGGAGCTACATTAGCCGAGCTGGATATGTATAAAACTGTATTCACAAAAGCATTTAAAGAACTAGGCATTGATATTAATGAAATTATTGATAAACAGAAGTTCTTAGACAGACTATCTACATAATAAAACACCCAAAAATATAAATACTACTACTAGGAGAATTATCATTAACATTGGAAAAATTAAAGAAGATATTTTTGGAAAATCAAAGACGGAATTAGAACGAGATGCAAAATACGAAACTAAGTGGGTATGGTATCACACATTCCTTGCTGCTGAAATATTTCTTACTAATATACTGTTATTAGTTATTATTTACAAACTTTAAGCATTATACCAATTTAATACAAAATAAAGGTTGACAAGTAAGACATCTTGCCGTATAATATAAGTATATTAACAAAAGAGTGAGGTTATGATGAAAAAACTACTTACAACGCTAATTCTAGCAGTCTGTATAAGCACTTCAGCACAAGCAGGCACCTTTAAAAGCTACTATGATTACGCAACTGGACTAAATTCAGGCTTGCAAATTAGCTTTTCCACTTCAATGGTGCAAAACTACACCAACGCAAACAAAACATATAACAGTCTAATCGATCGATTTGGACATATTTTTGGACACTACACATGGTTCCAAGGTATGGTTGATCGACGTGATTTTCATAATGCAGAGATTGTAAAGTTCCAATCGTTAATTGATGCAAAGAATCAGCAAGTTACTCTAGTAGGCACTAGGTATAAAACAAGCAGTGGTGTTATTGTACAGCGTGGAACACCTACACTTAGTGATGAATCTAACACAGTTGTAGAAGAAAACAATGGAGTAACTGTTAAAGAATATGCAGTAGTTACTAAAGTGTTTACTACTACCATTAAGAATATTCATTGGAAAAACATTCAAACTATCACAGATTATAGTGATGGGACTTACGGAGTTTCAAATAAGTCATCAACAACAAAGATTGAGAATACTACTGAATCAGAAACTAAAGTAGAGCGTGAACTAATTCGTGAATATGCAATACTAGTTATTGAGGATCCAATTGATGATGGGATTGTTGTACTTACTGAAGAAGAATATCTTGCACGAGCAGATGTTACATTAGAACTAACAGAAACATATCGTCAAGCAGTTTGGAACGTAAACTCAAATATTAATCAATCTTATATTGATACTGTATTATCTAAAAACTATGGTAATCACTTAGAAAAAATTGGTGCGCCCGCAGCATGGAGTAGAGGATACACAGGTAAAGGTAGTACTGTTGCTATACTTGATACTGGTATTGATTTAGATCATGCAGAGTTTGCAGATAGTATACTTGGGTCAAAATGTTTTACTAAGATATGTGACCGCGGCTACGAAACTATTGAAGATTTAAATCGTTATTCACACGGTACACATGTAGCAGGTATTATTGGAGCAAACTTAGATGGTGTGGGTACTACAGGTGTTGCGTATGATGCAGACTTGTTGATAGCCAAGACAGCATATGACAGTGGTTTCTTTGATTTTACTGTAGCAGATGAAGCAATTGCATGGGCAGTTAATAATGGTGCAGATGTAATTAACATCAGTGCTAACTATGGCTTTGATCGTACATATACAAATAGCCTAGTAGAGATGGAAGCAGGCGTGTATAAGTCAACTGACACACGTGGTCGTGATGGAATTACATACGACAAGTATGGGTATTCAGCATTACTAGATAGTGACAATTATTATAAGAATATTGTGACAGCTATGCAAGGACATGAAGCAGTACTAGTATTAGCCGCTGGCAACCAAGGAGCAGTTGTTGCAGGACAACCTGGCTTTATTGCATTAGATGAAACGGTAGGCGATAGGGTTCTTATTGTAGGTAATTTTGATGAGCGTAAACAAGATCTACACAGGAGCAGTAACAAAGCAGGTACAGTATGTTATGATGTAGCAACAGATGGTACTTGTAATAATACTAGGCTTATTAGTGACAGGTACTTAATGGCACCAGGACGTTATATTGCATCAACAAGTGCAGATGGAGAGTATAGGATTAACAGTGGTACATCAATGGCAGCACCAATGGTATCAGGAGCAGTTGCAATTGTACACCAAATGTGGCCACACATGACAGGCGCTAACTTGAGTAAGCTATTACTTAATACTGCAAGTAAAGACTTTACAGCGTATGATGTAAATGTACACGGACAAGGGTTGCTAGACTTAGATGAAGCAACATTACCGCAAGGTGTAATAGGCCTACCAACTACAGGCAGAGTAGATGGCGGTAAGGTAAATATAACTAATAGTGGACGTATTGCATTAACAGGTGGTAATATATCAGCATTTTCAGAAGTTATGGTAGTTGATGATTATGACCGTGACTATTATTTTAATGCTAACAGTATGGTTAGTGTAACTGATACACGTACTGCAAGCCCTACAATTGCTGCACAACACGGGTTTGCTCCAGACTACTACATTGGGTACACAGGTGGATCAATTATTCCAACAGGAAACGGAAGTACGTTCCTTGGGATTAATGAGTCTAATAATAATATAAGTGTAACACAACAGTTTAACAAGTTCACAGTGGGCCTTGTTAACGAAGATAGTAGTTTCTTAGGCAACTACGCTGACAGCGAACTTATGCGTGTAAGTAGTTCTAATACAGCATACTTTGGTTATAGTGATACAATTGATATGGGCAACGGACTTAACTTCTTTGGTAATGCATATTTAGGTGCAACCAAATTAGATGTTGATACTACTTCGTTACTTAAGAGTGCAGACTTAATGATGTCTAACAGTGCTACATTAGGCGTTACACAAACAGTTGGTAATGCAACGTTTGGATTTGTAACAAGTATGCCAGTTAGTATTACAGGTGGTGAAGCACACTTTAATTTACCATCTAGTGTTAGTGCTAATGGCGACATTGCAAGCACAGATGTTAGTAGCTCACTTGGAACAAATAAGCGTGAAGTAGACTTTGGTTTATTTTATAATTACAACCCTACTAAGACTACCGCACTAGCGTTAAACGTAGAGTTGCGTAACAACTACGCAGGAACTGATACTGATCAACTATCAGCTGAAATGACATATAGGATAATGTTTTAAATGGCAACAACATATTATAGCAGAGGCAAACTTGAGGTCATTGCAGGCCCCATGTTTGCTGGTAAGAGCAGTGAATTACTTAAACGTTTACTGTTTATAGAACATGGAGGACACAAGGTATTAGTACTAAAGCCGGTTGTAGATAATCGTTTTGGAACAGGCGATGAAATTGTAACACACAACAAACTTAGGCACCCAGCGGTGTCAGTAATTGATTTAGAACTAGTAAAAGACAACTACACAATTAGGCCGTATAACTTTCATACAGTGTTTATTGATGAGGTACAATTCTTTGATACAAACGAAACTATGTGGTTTGTAGAAGAAGGGCTAAGGTCGGGAGTAAACTTTGTAGTAGCTGGGCTTGATCAAGATAGCAGAGGCGTTCCATTTGAAACAACATCACGTATGCTAGCACTAGCAGATGATGTAGTTAAAATTAAAGCATTTTGTACAATATGTGGAATGGATGCTGGTAAGACACAAAGACTACGAGAGACAGCTCTAGACGACAGAGTTAAAGTTGGCGGCGCAGAAACATACGAACCTCGCTGTCACGAACATTGGGAGAGCAAGTGAATAGAATTTTAATGATAGATCCACCAAGTGGACATAGGTATGGGTTTCCAAAACCAGTACCCGAGGCAGGAACAATATACTATGGTAGCGAATATGATTATGGACTACAAAAAGACTTTAAACTGTTTGAATGGTTAGTAGCAGAAGGGTACCCACAAGAAGAAATTGATAAATGTGGTGATACATTTGTTAGCAGATTTTGGACAGTACCAAAAAACTTAGAGAAGGAAGCATAACATGCCGCGATTAGAAGTACAAGAAGATCCAGCCACTGGCGAGTTGTTTATAGAATTATCCAACGAGTTACTAACTGAAACAGGGCTTGCAATCAACGATACAATTGAATGGATTGATAATAAAAATGGAAGCTGGACTATGCGTAAAGTACAACCTCAACAAGAATCGTACCATGCATTTATAGCTAGAAAATATAAAGAAACAGACTAAATGACTACTGAAGATAAAATTAATGCACTTGAATATTTTACTAAAATACATTTTGTAACATACCAAATAGTAGAATGTGGATTGTTAGAATACTTTCGTATGTTACGCAATAATGAAAACAGTGAATTCTTAAATGAGTTACATACACATGATGATGTAATGAAATATTCATATGTAGTTAGAGATACTCATCAAAAGAAAATTAATTAATATGGTAATAAATAGTAGATAATGTTAATAACCAGCTCACTTGAAATTGAACTAACAACAAAATGTACAATAGGATGTCCGGCATGCCCACGAAATAACCCAAAAGATTTAAAAGAAAATTGGGATGTAGGACATTTAAATACAGATATTGTTAAAAGTTTTGCAGATAGCGATGTTAATCGTAATTATCTGTTTGTTGGATGTTATGGCGATCCAATATATCATCCAGACTTTATAGAAATTGTAAAATATTTTGTAGACAACAACAGACGAATTTCAGTACATACTAATGGAAGTTTTAAAACTGAAAAATGGTGGAAAGAATTAGCTGCTATTAATTGGTCACAAAAAAGCAAATGGGGGTACGAACAAAAGTTTACATTTAGTGTAGATGGATTAGAAGACACTAATCATTTATATAGAATTAATTCAAAGTGGAAGTCTGTTATAGCAGGAATGAAAATTATGGGCGCATTGCCTAAAGATTGTAGACCCAGTATAGAATGGAAGTTTTTAGTATTCCCATATAATCAGCATCAAGTTGAAGAAGCTAGAGAACTTGCAATGGAACTTGGATTTGATACATTTACTCCAGTTACAAGTGAACGCCGGTGGGATTCATATGTTTGCGAAGACCCAGAAATATATATGTTTGATCCAAATGATAAAAACTAGACATTTAATTTGGAAAGCTAACGATATATACAAGTGCAGAGCATGTGGAAAAATGTATACGGCTCTGATGACAGAGACTCATATTAACATGTGTACTAAGATGGAAGAATATAAGAGGAGTATCAAATGATAAGTCCTAGATGCTTATTATATAATATGCCTATGTTTTTATCAGCTGATAATCACTTGAAGCCTTGTTGCTTTTTAAACACAACATTCGAATGGAATGAATTTAAAAAATGGGCCGAAGGACATAATCTTAATATAGAAGATGATTTAAATGTAAACAATCATACTATGGCAGAAATAATAAATAGTCCAACATGGACAAAATTAATAGAAGGATTTAACACAGGAGATGCACCTAGCACATGCTTTAAAGAGTGTGGTCCGGGCAGTTATTCAAGTACAAATCAATCGTCCAAACATAGCGATTATAAATCAGGAAACTAATATGGAAACAATAGCAATATTTGGATGCGGATTCGTAGGCGGAACCGTAGCAAACTTTTTAGAAAAAACAGGAACTACTGTAATACGAGTAGACCCAGTGCTGCACCCAACGCAAGACCCACAGCAAGCAGTACTAGACGCAGACGGTATTATTATATGTGTACCCACACCAAGCAACACAGACGGTACATGCAACGATAGCATAGTGTTAGACGTACTAGAATTAACAGATCACCGACACAAGATACTTATTAAAAGCAGTGTAACGTTTGATTGCTTGCGTGATTACGAACCAAATGTAATATACAACCCAGAGTTTTTACGTGAAGCAAGTGCAGCTGAAGACTTTGAGAATCAAGAACATTGGATATTTGGACACCATATTAATAATAAAGCAGACGCAGAATGGTGGTGGGACTTATTCAGTACAGCAATGGGATACGATGTACCGGTATCTTACACTACACTAGAGGAAGCTAGTATGATCAAGTATGTACACAATGCATGGTTAGCTACTAAAGTAGCGTTCTTTCATGAACTATCAACAGTACTTCCGCACAATGTAGACTATGATACTATAACTAGTGTCTTGGGTAAGTTTAGGCGCATTGGCCCAGACATGATGAAAGCACCAAATAACCAAGGAACACTAGGGTTTAGTGGCGCCTGCTTCCCAAAAGACGTAAAAGCCTTGACAAAAGTGATAGACCATAGTATACTATACACAGTTAATGAAACAAATGATAAACTTAATAAACTAAAATAATAGGAGATTTAATATGAAATACATTTTTACAGCAATTTTAACATTAGGTATGCTTGCTAACGTAGCACACGCAGGTGATAATTATAGAGTAAATGGTTTTGTAGAGCATTACTTTACAACAAAAACTACACAACATAGAGAAGCTAATAGGACATGTAACGAAGTAGATGTTCCTATTTACGGTAACAACGGAAAAGCACAAACAGGTGAAGTATTAGGTGGCGCAATTATTGGTGGCATACTTGGTAATCAAGTAGGTGGTGGTAAAGGTAACGATGCAGCAACAATATTAGGTGCTATTTTAGGAGCAGACTTTGCTAATAAAAAAGGTGGAACTAAAACTATTGTTGGCTATAAAAGAACAACAATATGTGAAGACACTCCAACTTATTCCACAAAAACAGAACGAGTGTATAGTCACAGTACAATTAGATTTACTGGTGCAAATGGCAGAATTCAATCTCTTCGATTTAATAGAAACCAATAAGGAGTAACACACATTGGAAAAACTTAGGTACAGCGAAGCGTTCTATAGCGTACAAGGTGAAGGTAAGTTTGTAGGAGTACCAAGTGTATTCCTACGTACTTTTGGTTGCAACTTTCGTTGCATGAACTTTGGACTTGGAAAAGACGAACCTAGTCGTGCTGAGAAGCTGGCTAATGGGCAACGCTACAATGAAGAAGTACTAGAATTAATTAATGCAGATGTACACAAAACTACAACAAAGTTTGAAGACTTGCCTATTATCCATACAGGCTGTGATACTTATGCAAGCATCTATCCAGAATTTAAACACTTAGTGCATGATGCAACTATTGACGAAGTAGTAGAACATTTACTATCACTTACTCCAGAAGGTAAGTGGACGATGAATAATGGACAAGATGTTCATCTTATTTTAACAGGTGGTGAGCCTTTACTTGCATGGCAACGACTATACATCTCACTATTTGAACACCCACGTATGAAGGACTTAAAAAATGTTACATTTGAAACAAACACTACACAACACTTACACGACGATTTCTTCAACTATCTCAACGACAATGACGACATTACTGTCACTTGGAGTTGCTCCCCAAAACTTAGCAGTTCGGGAGAA
>Ga0209383_1002532_pt1 | contig 10675 bp, 6 predicted proteins | sample CoawatmetaG02DNA_FD_187510 | JGI IMG/M metagenome (GOLD analysis project Ga0209383, IMG submission 187510) | Marine microbial communities from the West Antarctic Peninsula - Coastal water metaG029-DNA (SPAdes) (version 2) | ecosystem: Environmental > Aquatic > Marine > Coastal ... | reverse complement strand
CTGCAAGTACAGAATTAGAAATATGATAAACAGCGACAAAGGTAAAACCACGGACAGCGTTTGCTGTGCGCGCAGTTGATTTTCGTAGTTACCCGCAAAGCTATAACTAACACCACTGGGCAACACAAGCTCACCGGCACTGATTTTTTCCGCAAGAAATGCCTGAGCTTGTTCAACAACGTCCACTTCCGCCGCGCCGGTAATTTTATCGAATACTACGTAGCCGAGTAAAAACGTGTCTTCACTCTTGATCGCCTGAGGGCCGCGGACATAACTGATTTGCGCTAATTGACCGAGTGGGATTTGCGCGCCAGATGCCGTTGGTACAATGATGTCCGCCAACCCTTCCGGGGTATCCCGAAGCTCACGATAATATCGAACCCTAACCGGATACCGTTCTCGCCCCTCAACAGTACTGGTTACTGCTTTGCCGCCGACAGCCACTTCAATCACCTGCTGCACATCACTAATATGCAGTCCATGACGCGCTAAGGCAGACCGATCTAAATCAATCTCCAAATAGGGTTTGCCGACCAAACGATCAGCAGTGACGGTTGTCTTCTCAATAACGGGCACTTGTTTCAGCAGCGCTTCCAACTCAAGCGCGACGCGTTCAATGGTATCTAGATCAGGGCCCTTCACCTTTATCCCCATCGGCGCACGCATGCCACTTTGCAGCATGACAATACGCGCGGCAATCGGTTGCAGCTTGGGCGCCGACGTGGTGCCCGGCAAGTCAGTGGCTGATACAATTTCCTGCCAAATATCGTCTACGGAACGAATATGTTCGCGCCACTGTCGATAGGGCTGTCCGTTCGGGTCTTGGACGAGCTCGCCCACGTCGTCTCGCTCAAATTCATTCTCATCTCTATTGAAGCTAAAACGCATGACGCGCCCGTTTAGATCAGTACGAAATTCTGAATGATAGTTAATAACGGTTTCGAACATGGAAATCGGCGCAGGGTCCAAGGGTGTATCTGCACGGCCTAGTTTACCGACCACCGATTCAACTTCTGGGATTGCAGCGATGGCGCGGTCGAGTATTTCTAGCGAATCCTGCGCCTCACCAATCGATGCGTGGGGCATGATGGTCGGCATATAAAGAAAAGACCCCTCATCTAAATTGGGCATAAACTCCTTACCAAACCCAGGCAAAGACCTGTCCAACGCCTGCCAACCGCTCGTTTGGCGCAACGTCTCTGGCGCGAACCGAAGCAAATTGTCAAAACCCAGCCAGGCTGTTAGGCCGACGACCGTAATTAACGCAGGAAATGCCGTAAACAACGTTTTGTGCTCGAGGCACCATCCCAACACCCGAGGATACACGCGTTGATAATAACGAAAGGCAAGCAGCAGACCACCGATGAGTACCACCACAAAAATCAGATTGATTAACGAACCCCGGCCCGGCCCCAGGGGTAGCCAGGACTCAGAAAGTAAAATGGCTACTAAACCAGCTAGGATCAAGCTGGCCGCGCCAACTAGATTGCCCGTCACCCACTGTGGGATAGGCAAACGCGACTTGAGCAGTTGTACTGCGCCGAACGCGATCAAGAGTAAACCAACCGGCACACTTAGCCCGATACTAATGGCCATGCCAACAAAAACCAGTCCAGCGAAGAACCAATATTTCACTCTTGCGGATTGAACTTTCGCACCAAATAAAAGCTGCGCAGCCGGTGGAATAATCGCCAGCGCAACAATGACAGCAGCCACCAGTGCAAATGTTTTTGTATAGGCCAGCGGTGTAAAAAGCTTACCTTCCGCCCCCGTCATGGTGAATACAGGCAGGAAACTCACGACCGTTGTCGCAACAGAAGTTAACACGGCACCGGCAACCTCTCGCGTCGCCTCGAACACAGTTTCTAACGGCGGATCATCGGGTTCAGCTTCCTCCATATGGCGCAAAATATTTTCACAAATAATGACACCCATATCGACCATGGTGCCGATCGCAATCGCAATACCTGACAACGCTACAATATTGGCCGACACGCCGAACAACTTCATCGCGATAAAACACATCAAGACCGCGATGGGTAACAGCGCACTAATGAGAATCGAGGCTCTTAGATGCATCACCATAATCAACACGACGATCATGGTGATGAAGATCTCTTGTGTTAACGCATCATTTAGCGTGCCCAATGTTTCATAAATAAGATTACTTCGATCGTAGAAGGGGACGATGGTTACCTGACTCAAGATGACGCCGACTGGCCAAGTCGACTCTTTGTTTGCACGTAGCCATGCAATCCATGCATCCTGATTCAGCGCTTGGCCGGTGAAACCCGCAAACCCCCTTGCTTCGGCAAAGGACTGCAACGCATCTTTAGTCGTACTGCTGTAATCGACTATCGCTTTTGAAGGCAGCCCCGGCGAGACTTCCTCAATCTTGGCTTTGGTATTATCGATCGCTTGCAGGGGATTAAAACCATAACGCGCAACCACAACACCGCCGACAGCCTGCGCACCGCCTTTATCGAGCGCACCGCGACGCAAAGCAGGACCTTTAGCAACATTGGCCACATCTTTAATTCGAATTGGCACGTTATCGTTTGCACCAACCACAATGTTTTCGATGTCGGCAACATTTTTAATAAAGCCGAGACCACGGATGACGTACTCTGCACCGTTAACTTCGATTGTGCGCGCACCCACATCAAGATTGGATTGTCGAGTAGCACTAAACACCTGATCAAGCGTCACGCCATAAGCGCGCATCGCATCGGGATCTACATCAATTTGATATTCTTCTTCGAACCCGCCAATGGAGCCAACCTCGCTCACGCCTTCGGCCGCGAGTAGCGAATAACGGACGTACCAATCCTGAATAGTGCGTAGCTCTTGCAGACCCCAACCACCCGTTGGCTTACCCGCCGAATCTCGACCTTCCAGGGTGTACCAATAAACCTGACCAAGCGCTGTTGCATCAGGGCCGAGCACAGGCTGCACATCAGACGGTAACGTGCTTTTAGGCAGACTGCTGAGTTTCTCTAGAACGCGACTTCTAGACCAGTAAAACTCTACCTCCTCATCAAAAATAATGTACACGGTGGAGAAGCCAAAGAATGAATAGCTCCTGACCGTTTTTACGCCCGGTACGCCCAATAGTGCAACGGTTAGAGGGTAGGTAATTTGGTCTTCAACATCCTGCGGCGATCGACCCATCCATTGCGTGAATACGATCTGCTGGTTCTCGCCGATATCCGGAATCGCATCCACAGACACGGGCGATCTCGGCAAGCTACCGAGGTCCCAGGAAAAAGGTGCAACCATCGTTCCCCAGCCGATCACGCCAGCGAGCAGCAAAAGCACGATCAACTTTCGCTCTAGACAGAAGCGAATGCACTTATCGAGTAGAGAGTAGGATTCAGTTTTCATGCTACCGCCCTGCATTAGTGGTGATGAGCGCCGGTAGAAGCGCCGCCCTTAGAATTCATCATGCTCGGCTTCGCCTGAATTTGTAGCGCACTATCAATTTTGAAGTTGCCCGAGACAACTACAAGCTCACCCTCTTTCAAACCGCTTATGACCACATAGTCCTCACCTGCCCTCGGACCAAGTATGACTTCGCGGCCAATGTAGCTAGGCCGATCGGCGCCAATATCCTCGACGTAAACAACAGCGCGCTTGCCCGTCAGCAGAGCTGCTGTCGCCGGTATCACTAGCGGCGCGGTCATATTCATTGCAGCATCTTTCGTGAAGCCCAATGACTCTGTTGTCACTAAATCCATACCGCAAACCGGACAGGTACCCGGCTCGTCTCGCAATATCTCCGGATGCATTGGCGAGACCCACCGACCAGCCAAATCCTCATCAACGAGATTGCCATCGTTCGCCAAACGTGCAGCGACGATAGCTCGAACAAACATCTCTGGTTTAAGTCGCTGATCGCTGTTATCCACGTTTACCCTAACTTTGACAGTATGCGTTTTTGCATTCAGCACGGGGTCTATAAATGCCACGCGCCCCTTAAATTTTTCGCCAGGGAACGCCTCAGTGGTGAAATCAACTTGCTGGCCATATCGGAGCCACTGCAAATCAGATTCATAGGCGTCCAACTGCACCCAGACAGCGCTCAAGTCAGCAATGGTGAATATCCTGCTGCCGGTTTCGACATACATGCCTTGCTGTGCATTCTTATGAATCACAACGCCACTGGCAGGCGAATAGATCGTCACATGCTCCGTTGGCTTGTTGGACTTTTCAATCTGCTTAATTTGCGCTGCAGTTAAACCCCAACGCCGTAACTTATCTCTGGCGGCTATTACTGTGCCCTCGGCGGCGGCGCGAAGTGAATTCAAGCCACTGTTTGACATAGTGCTCACGCCTTGCAGCGCTTGCAGCAATTCCTCCTGCGCCGAATAGAGCTCCGGGCTATACAATTGCACCATGTGGTCACCCTTGTTTACGGACAACCCGGTGTAATCGACAAACAGCTCGTCAATCCGACCCGGTGCCCATGCAGTGATATAGGCAAGATTCGTTTCGTCATAGGTCACCTTACCCGCCAGCCGCAACGAGGCCGTCGGGAATCGCCGTTCTACCGGCCTCGTTTCAATTCTCATTAACGCTTTTTGTGCTGGACTGACACTCAATTGACGTGTTTTATCCTTCGACCCCGTGCTTTGCTTTTCATCCTGCCGCACCGGTACCAGATCCATGCCACAAATAGGACATTGGCCTGGACCCTCTCGGTGAATATGCGGGTGCATGGAACAACTCCAAACACCGGCATTGGCATCAACCTCTAGCATGCTTTTCGTGTTAGTGCTTAGCGGATCAGGATGTTGCGAATGATCGACCATCGACCCCTGCGGTGAATGATCATTCATTGATTGGTCCAGGGGTTTAACAGGGTCGCTTTGATCATCACCGAAGAGTCCCATCACGATCAATGTAACGATCACGGCAATAATTGCGATGCCCGGACGGGACTTTACAAACGGCAGAATTATATTCGTTAAATTCATGAGCTTACTTCCACTTGCGAGATTATTGATGGCTGCTTGGTCAAGGGTTCGCCGGTCAGCTTTTCGAGCACGATACGGGCCTGATTGTGATCCGTAATCGCCCGTGCAAAAGATAACTCAAAGCTCAGGAGCACTCGCTGAGCGTCAATCATATCGGTAAAAGGCGCTGCGCCCGCACTATAGGCACGTTGTGTCGCCACCAGAGACTCGTTAGCTTTCGGTAGTAAGGTATTCTCATACAAACTAATTTGTCGCTCAGCATCTCGAAGTTTGAACAACGCCGTAACAGTCTGAGCGTGGAAGGTATTCAACTGTTGATCACGTTTAAATTGATGCTGGGCTAGCATTGCGTCCGCCTCTTTCACCCCCGCGTCGTACTTTGAACGCCAGATAGGCAACGTGAAACCGATAGTCGCTGACAGTGCGTCATCGCCACTACCGCTCACACCGGACATACGCGCATCGCCCGTGGCAATATAGTCAACACCCACGGTCACATCCGGAAGATAATTTTTATTCGCTCGATCCCTCTGACGATAGGCCGATTCAATATCGAAACTGGTCGCTCTCAACGCTGGATTATTCAGACTCACTTTTTCCAACAATTCTTCATCGGTGTAATTCACTGCTGAGCGGGTTAACGCTTTCGGTAACGTAAACATTTCCGTCGTAGGTCGATTGATGAGCGCGTTCATTTGAGCGAATAAAGGCGCGCGCCTGTCCCGCAGACTTGCCAACCGATTCTCAATTGTAGCAAGCTCGACTTGGGCCCGAATCACATCGGCATGCGTCGCTGCACCGGTGCCATATCTCGCTCTTGCGACCTGTTCAAGGTGAAGCACAAGATCACGATTGCCACGCACAATCTCAATAGTCTGGCCGAGATAAAAAAGTTCGTACCAAGCACTTGCAACATCAGCGATGACTGCGTTCTGGATCGAAGCAACACGCGCCGCTGAAGCCTTAGCGGCTTCCGTTGCCGCCTCCCCCTGCAAACTGCGTTTGCCAAACCAAGGCAAGGTTTGAGAAAAGCCAATGCCATGTTCTTGCGGTCCGACACGGGTTTCAACCTCGTCAACGAAATAACGATAAGTCAACTTGGGTTCCGGCAATGCGGTTGCCTGAGGTACACGCGCGAGTGCGCCAAGATGGCGCTGGCGTGCCGCATTAACGGCAGGGTTATGCGCCACTGCGTAATCGACTAATGAGCGCAAGCTTTGTGCACTCGGTGTCAAAGCATCATCAGCGTTCTGTGTGATAGGACTCGATGTATGGGATTTTTTCGCGTCAACGCTCGAGTACACACCGCCACTAAGTGCAGCTAGCGCAACAAAAGTCATAAGTTGCTTTTTCATACCGACATTCCTGGCTCAAATCAAAATTCAACGATCGAGCGCGATGGTATATCGCACTCGAAAAATAATAGACGCAACGGGGCGTCTCAATTGAATTAGCGCTTATTTAAGCTGTCGGTCGTGGCGGCGAACTGGCGAGTCAGCGATGAAAGCCATCGCCTGAACCGGCGGACCGGTCGATATCGGTACCGGTAATGGCAGGTAGGGAACGGGTGATAAAACTGGGGTTTGGCCACTATCATCGCCGTGCCCTAATTTGCTTAGCTTGGATAACTGCAGGTCCAATGTATTCTTGTCGCATCCGATCGCTAGATCCGAACTACAGTCTGGACATTGACTATCAGTGTACTGGTGCTGACAAGGCTGATGCGCGTCAGCTAGGTTATCGTGGTGCGCGGAAGCCAGTTGCTGTTCAGGTTGATGCGCGGCTTGATGCGCATGTTGATGCTGACCGTGCTGCACGTCATTGTCGGGTACGCTCACTGAGGCCGACGCGCAGGCACACGCCAGATTGACGAAAACTAGCGTCGCTGCAAGAAATAGGTGTAGGGCCTGCTTTGGAACTGTCATTGGCGCACATTAGCGCTCATAAATGTCCCCGTCAATGCTAATGCGTCCATTCAAAAATGGCTTACTCGGCCAGACCGCAGCCGCCAGAATAGTAGGTTATGTGATCTGTGATCTGTGATCTGCACGTTGATCTTAGTACAAATACTTGCTGAAGCATTGCCATCAACCCCGCCGACCAGCCACCGATCAAACCGATCAACGTCGAATAGAAGCGGTGCGCGCGGTTATCGCAGGACTAACACGCGCTTTACACAGTGCTAGCCTTGCTATGCGCGTTGCTTGCGCAACGTAAACACTCGCTGAGCGGGCGGCATACTTTATTCACTAAGAGATTAAGAACGGTTAAAATCTGGCGATGTAAGCTTTTAGCCGCTACTGCGCCTGCGGAAACCAGTGTCGGGTACGATTAGCAAAGGCCACTAGCGATAACATGACCGGCACTTCAACCAGCACGCCGACAACCGTTGCCAAAGCCGCGCCTGATTGCAGACCGAACAAGGAAATCGCCACCGCCACCGCCAGCTCGAAAAAATTTGACGTACTGATCATGCAGGCAGGCGCCGCAATGTTGTGAGGCAGCTTGAGCGCCTTAGCCGCGCTATAGGCAATCGCGAAAATCCCGTATGTCTGAATAAGAAGAGGGATAGCGATCAACACAATCGTTTGTGGCTGACCGATAATTTTCTCGGCCTGAAAGCCGAATAGTAAAACGACTGTGGCAAGCAAGCCCACAACAGACCAGGGTTTAAGCTTTTGTACAAAAACGTCGACGCCAACACCTTGGCCGCGCCGCGCTAACAACTGACGGGTCAAGGCACCCGCCACCAGCGGCAACACGACATACAACACCACCGACAATAGCAATGTCTCCCAGGGCACGATGATATCGCTAACACCCAGTAGCAAGGCTGCCAGTGGCGCGAAGGCAAACACCATGATGATGTCGTTAACCGATACTTGCACCAAGGTGTAATTTGGGTCACCCCGCGTCAATTGACTCCAAACGAAGACCATCGCGGTGCAGGGTGCAACGCCGAGCAATATCATGCCCGCAATATATTCTGTGGCGGACTCGGGGTCGACGAGATCTACAAATAGCACCTTGAAAAATAACCATCCCAACGCCGCCATGGTAAAGGGTTTGATCAGCCAGTTAACAACCAAGGTCAGCACCAGGCCGCGAGGTCGCTTGCCGACATCACGCAGCGAGGAAAAATCGATCTGCACCATCATCGGGTAAATCATAATCCAGATAAACAGTGCAACAACCAGGTTCACATGCGCGTATTCAACGCTGGCAACTAATTCGAATAGTTGCGGCACCAGATTACCTAGAACAACACCGGCAAGGATGCAAAGCCCCACCCATAGCGAAAGATAGCGTTCGAAAATTCCCATCAATACTCCTCACAATGCCGCATGGCAGGGACACACGTTTATATCTAGTATAAAGTCATCAGTCTATTTTAATGGCATCAACTAATGTTCTTAAAGCTCCTTGTAAATTTCGCACTCGGCATTGTTTTCACATTATCAACACTATCAACATCCGCGCAAACGCAATCCGGTGAGCGCAGGCTTGTTTTAGCCAATGAAATGATTGCCATCGAAACCCAGCCATACAATCTGTCTCGATCTGAGACAAAGGCCGCTGTTCTGCTCATACATGGATGGGCGGGCCAAATGGATGAAGTCGGCGACATCTACAAACGATTGGCTGAACAATTAGCCAAACAAGGTATCGCCTCTTTACGGATCAACATCCGAGGCGAGAGTGAACGTGAGGCAACAAACTTTCTGCTGACCAGCACATTCGAGTCTCGCGTCACCGACGCGCAAACCGGCTTAGACTACCTACAAAAAAACTATGCCAATGCCACGTTTGGTGCAGTGGGTTTTAGCTTAGGTGGCGCGACCACATTGAAGTTGATTGGCGATAACCCTCAAGCCGTCGACAGCGTTGTGCTTTGGTCAACGGTTGGCGACCCGGGCACAATGTTCGAAAACTTAACGGCCGAACAAAAAGAACAAGTCATGCGTGACGGCAAAGTAACGCTACAACGATGGGTTGACGTAACCATCACTAAAAAACATTACCTAGGCTACAAGGGCTACGATATTTTTACGCCGTTAAATGCCTACCGAGGTGCCATACTGTCAATTCGTGGCAGTGAAGATTATTTAGTGCCAGCGGAACAAGACATTTTCGCCGCCGCATCCGCCGCGCCTGAATTTTCATGGATCCTCGAAGGCGCGGACCACACCCTTAACGTATACGATCAGCCAAACCCTGGCTATGGTGAACAAGTCCTGCAAGCCACCGTCAAATTTATGGTAAGTCGCTTACTCAACACTAAAGGTCATCAGTTGCAGTAGACACCTTCAACTCGGCAACGCAGGACGACCCGCAGATGTAGCGATTGATGCCGACATCATTACCGCTGTCGAGCTCAATATCGGTCCGCAATGTGAAGAGATTAATGCGACAGAATTTCTCATCGGGTCAGGTTGGGTCTATATATATGTACATGCAGACTACTTCGCGTGTTTTTCTGACACAGTCTTGCAAGGTGGCTTCGGCACCAAAACATTGCCGAGAATAGCCCGAATCAGCCGCGGGCTGGCGCGAAACCCCTCGATATTCCATGCCTAATGCTCACCGCTGAATGGGACCCAGGTCTTCGACCGGCGTTTGCTGCGGACATGCCAGAGCGTTGCAGCCAGCTAGAAATAAACTTGATTGAGAAATCAGGGCATTGGATGCAGCAGGAACACGCGGAACTTTTCAACCGCTATCTGATTGACTGGCTAGGGCGCTTTTCCTCGATGCAGGCTAACGCTGCCTGCAAGCGCAAAAGACCCTATTTGCCACTTTTCTTACCTTGTCTTTGACAGAGGATCAAGCAAACGATATCGTTCCTTAACAATTCAAAACTGGTTAGGTAATGATCAACTCATCTTTCTACAAATATTTTTACATGCTGCTCGTCGGCACCCTTTTATCACAAACTTGTGCCGCCGCGTCCGACGCAAACACACAGGAGTACGTCGAAAAGTACCCCTATATCTACCATCTTGTGCAGAAAGACTTGTGGAACGAAACGCTGGAATCCAACGCGACCTATTATCCGCCGACGTACAGCCAAGATGAATTCACCCACGCGACAGCAAACCCTGCTTTCCTTATGACCATTGGCAATCATTTTTATCCAGACGTAAAAGGCGAATGGTTGTGTTTGAGAATGTCGGTCGACTCCTTGGCATCGACAGGGGTTCGCACCATCTTTGAAGGCACGGCGCCGGTCGGTGATAAAGAAGCGGATTTCGAAGGCACCGACAGCGAATTGTTTCCGCATATATTAGGTGGTATTCATCCATCAGCGGTGCTTCAAGCCCACAAAGTGTTTCGTGACGACAATGGACGATTCCTATCGGTAGAAGATGTTATCGACGGCGGAAATGCTGAATCGTAAACAGCCTTCACCCATCATTTCAAAATTGAGCTGCGGCTCAGGAGTTGTATGAAGTCCACTATCAGAATTTTTTTCCTTCTAGCCTGCCTTAGTACCGCAACCGTCAGCGTTGCAGACACAACGCTGTACCATATCGTCAGTGAAAAAGAGCTTTCGACACTAACAAAGGATAACGTCTATACACCAGCATCCGTCGAGCTTGAAGGCTATATTCATTTCTCAAAGATAGAACTGATACTGCCGATTGCTAACGATGCATACATTGATAGGGAAATTTTGTACTTACTGCAGGTTACCTTTG
>Ga0209383_1002530_pt1 | contig 10684 bp, 8 predicted proteins | sample CoawatmetaG02DNA_FD_187510 | JGI IMG/M metagenome (GOLD analysis project Ga0209383, IMG submission 187510) | Marine microbial communities from the West Antarctic Peninsula - Coastal water metaG029-DNA (SPAdes) (version 2) | ecosystem: Environmental > Aquatic > Marine > Coastal ... | reverse complement strand
TTTAGCAGAAACACTTACAATTCCATTTGCATCAATATCAAAAGTTACTTCTATTTGAGGAACTCCTCTCGCAGCAGGTGCAATTCCAACTAGTTCAAAATTTCCTAACATTTTATTATCAGATGCCATTTCTCTTTCACCCTGAAGCACTCTTATTGATACAGCAGGCTGATTATCATCAGCTGTAGAAAATACTTGGCTTTTTTTCGTTGGTATTGTTGTATTTTTTTCAATTAATTTTGTTGATACTCCACCTAATGTTTCAATTCCAAGTGATAAAGGTGTTACATCTAGAAGAAGCACATCTTTAACATCTCCTTGAAGAACCCCAGCTTGAATCGCGGCACCCATTGCAACAACCTCATCAGGGTTTACACTTTTATTTGGCTCTTTACCAAAAAAGTTTTTAACTTCAGCTAGAACTTTAGGCATTCTTGTCATTCCACCAACCATTACAATTTCATCAATTTCATTTGCAGTAAGCCCCGCATCTTTAAGTGCAGTTTTACATGGTGGCAATGTTCTTGATATTAAGTCTTCAACCAAAGCTTCTAATTTTGCTCTAGTCATTTTTAAATTAATATGTTTTGGACCCGTTTTATCTGCTGTTATAAAAGGTAAATTAACATCTGTTTGTTCTGCAGAAGATAATTCAATTTTTGCTTTTTCAGCAGCTTCTTTTAATCTTTGAAGAGCTAATTTGTCTGATCTCAAATCAATTCCAGAATCTTTTTTAAATTCACCAATCAAGTAATCAACAATTGTATTGTCAAAGTCTTCACCTCCTAAAAATGTATCACCATTTGTAGATTTAACTTCAAATACACCATCACCTAACTCAAGGATTGAGACATCAAAGGTTCCACCACCTAAATCATAAACAGCTATTTTCTTATTTTGTTTTTTATCTAAACCATAGGCAAGAGAAGCAGCTGTTGGTTCGTTAATAATTCTTAAAACTTCAAGGCCAGCAATTTTACCAGCATCTTTTGTTGCTTGTCTTTGAGCGTCATTAAAATACGCAGGGACTGTAATTACAGCTTTAGTTACTTCTTGACCTAAGTATTTTTCAGCAGTTTCCTTCATTTTTTGAAGAATAAAAGCAGAAATTTGAGAGGGTGAATATTTTTCTCCTCTAGCTTCAATCCAAGCATCTCCTTTTTCTGAATTAATAATCTTAAAAGGGGCAGCTGCAATATCTTTTTTCACAGTAGGGTCTTCAAAATTTCTTCCAATTAACCTCTTTACAGCAAAAATAGTATTTTCAGGATTGGTCACGGCTTGCCTTTTTGCAGGCTGACCTACAAGTTTTTCTCCATCTTCAGTAAAAGCTACAACTGAAGGAGTTGTTCTTGCACCCTCAGCATTTTCTAAAACTTTTGGCTGACTACCTTCCATTATAGACACACAAGAGTTTGTTGTTCCTAAATCTATTCCTATAATTTTGCTCATAATTTAAATCCCATCCTACATATAAGTGTTAATTTTTAATCTACAAGTTCTGGCAATTATTATTAATTGTCTGAATTTTCTTTATTTTCCTCACTTTTTTGATCATTTTGAGCTTTAGTTTTTTTTGAAACTCCAACTAGTGCTGGTCTCAAAAGCCTATTTTTCATCATGAAACCTTTTTGAATTTCTTGAACAATTGTTCCGGGTTCTTTTTGATCATCTCCAATTTCCATCATAGCTTGGTGTTGATTAGGATCCAATTTCTTACCAATAGAAATTACAGGCGTAATTCCATTTTTTGAAAAAATTGAAACCATATCTTTACTTATAATCTCAAAATGTTCTAAAGTTTTTTTTAAAGATTCAGTGTCTTTTAATACTTCATCACTTTCTAAAATTTGTTTTGACCTCTCAAGATTATCTATTAGATTCAAAGCTTCTTTTGCAAAAGAAAAACCACCATAATCAAATGCTTCATCTTTTTCTTTCTCAAATCTCCTTCTTTGATTTTCCATTTCAGCTAAAGTTCTAGCAACCTTATCTTCTAGCTCCTTAATTTTTTCTTCAGGGGTGATCTCTTTTATCTCTTCTTTTTTTTCTGCTGTATCTCCTTGTTCTTCTTTAATTTGCTCTTCCGTTTCAGTCTCTTTAATTTCTTCTTTTTGACTTTCAGAATTAATGTTTTGATCTTTTTCCATGACAACTTATATGGTATGAAATTTAATAATTGCTAGATGTTAAAAAATAAAATTATAAGATTGTTGGTAGGCACTAATAATACAGGAAAATTGAAAGAAATTAGGGATTTATTGCCTAAAAACCTTGAAATACACTCTCCACAAGATTTTAAGATAAAAAGTCCTCTTGAAGATGGCAAAACATTTAAGGAAAACTCATTAATTAAAGCTAAATTTTTTTCTAAAAAATCAAAAATGACATGCTTGTCTGATGACTCAGGTTTGGAAATAGATGTTTTAGATGGAGATCCTGGAATTTATTCAGCTAGATGGGGAGGAAAAAAAGGTGATTTTAAAAAGGCGATGAATAGAGTTTTTAAAGAATTAGATAAAAAAGATAAAGATTGGAGAAAAAAAAAAATTAAAGCTAGATTTATTTGTGCTCTAACTATTTATGGCAAAAATAAAGAAATAATAAACTCCATCGGTAAGGTTGAAGGTTTTATTTCCCCAATTATAAAAGGTAAAAATGGGTTTGGGTATGATCCGATTTTTATACCACTTGGAAAAAAAATTACATTTGCTGAAATGAGGGCATCACAGAAATATAAAATAGATCATAGATTTAAAGCTTTTAAAAAAATTAAAAAACTTTTTTAAATTCTTTATCTTCAACTTTATAAAAATTCAAAATATGATTAATTTTATTATTCTTAATTTCAAAAATTCCAACTTTTCCTTTAAATAAGGTTTTTTTAGTAAACATTTTTTTATCTATAATAGAGTTGTTTTGAAGTATTAAGTAATAAACAAGTCCAACTAAATCATAACTTAGAAATGATAATTGATTGGGGTACTTATTATATTTCTCAAAATATTCATTTGAAAATTCATCATAATTGCTTTTATTTGCAGAAGGAAAATACAACGGTTGTGAGCTAGTCTCTTTTAAAAGAGATTCATCAAACCATTGATTAAGAGTAATAAAATATTTTTCTTTAGGGGATATATCTGTATAAAGCAGTGACGTTGTTACACTTTTTAAACTTTCATCAAAATCAGAAATTACCACTGAGTCAAACTTTACACTGCCAAGGGTGTCTCTCTTTTTTAATTGTTCAATTAATTGTTCTTTATTGTTTTGTTCTGATTTCTCCAGTCTAATTATTTCATCTTCGAGGTTTTGTTTTCTAATGTCATAGCGTGTAATTTTCTCAATTTGCTTAGTAAGTTTAGTGGGGTCAGTGTTATAAATATAATTTTCTAATATTTTTATTTTAGAATTAGAAATAGCTTTTTCAATTTCATTTTTAAAACTTACATCTGGAGTAAGAAAAATAGTTTTTTTTATTTCATTTAATTCTATAAATTTCTTAATTGCATTTAATTGTGAAGTTGCATTAATTCCAGCATTAATAATATTTTTAGAAAAATTATCATTTTTATTTGTTAGAGCCAAGAATGTTAGTTCACTTAACTCATCTAGATAAATTAGATTTTTGTTAAAAACAGGGCCAATTACAATTTTTATTCCAGAATTAGCAAACTCTTTGGCTGCTTTTAAGGTTGTTTCGGGATTTGATTGTGTATCCTTTGGTATGATCTCAATTGATGCATTATTTATTGTATTAATTGCAAGGCGTGTGGACTTAATTATAGACTTTCCTATTTCTGAGTTTGTTCCAGTTAATGGTACAAGAAGACCAATCTTAATTTTATTATTTGCTAGAATTGTTCCTGGAGCCATTGAGAAAGCAAAGGTTAAAAACAGTATAATTTTAATAATTTTGTTCATTTTAATGTTATTATTATAACTGTTATAACTTGATGATTCTACATACTGAAAACATAAATAATAAAGTTAAAAGTGGACTTTATATTATAGCTACTCCTATCGGGAATTTAAGTGACATCACTTTAAGAGCCCTAGAGGTATTAAAAAAATCAGATTATATTCTTTGTGAGGACACACGTATTTCTAAAAATTTACTAGAAAAGTATGAAATTAAATCAAAGCTTATTGCAAACCATAAATTTAATGAAAAAAAAAATTTATCGAAAGTCATTGATATTCTAAATTCAGGATTAATTGTTTCTTTGATATCTGATGCTGGGACGCCATCAATCTCAGACCCAGGAGCCACATTGGTAAACGAATGTGTTGTTAATGAAATAGATATTTTTCCAATCCCAGGTGCTTCAGCTGTTTCTTCTGCAGTTTCTATAAGTGGATTTAGTGAAAAATATTTTTTTTATGGTTTTTTTCCTGAAAAAAAAAGCAAATTAAAAGAAGATTTTGAAAGACTTGCAAATTTAGAAGGCTGTATTGTTTTTTTTATTTCTCCACGGAAATTTAATAGATCAATAAAAGATCTAAAATATTATTTTTCAAATAGAAAAATTTTAGTTTGTAGAGAAATGACTAAATTTTATGAGGAATATATAAGAACTGATCTAGATACACTTGAACCATTTAAATCTGACCCCAAAGGAGAGTTAACGATTGTTATTTCTGAAAAAGTGAAAGAAAAAAATTCATCGATAATACTGAAAGAATCTGATAAAAAAAATATTCAAAAAATGATTAAAATATTAAGTATAAAAGATATTACAGATTTAATTAGTCAAAACACAAATGTATCAAAAAAAGAAATTTATAATTATTGTCTAAAAATAAAAAATGAAAAATAAAATATTTTTAATAAGTTTAATTTTTTTAATCTCAACAGGATGTGTTGGGATTAGTTCAAAAGGAGTTTTTGGAACAGGTGTTAGTGTTGCGTTTGATCCAAGATCTTTAGGTACTCAAATAGATGACTCTGTAATGCAAAAAAATTTAGCCACAAGATTAGCACTCAGAAATAAAAAATATATATTAGCTGTAAGTACAAAAGTTTTAGATGGAAAAATTTTTGTAACAGGAAAAGTTATTGACCCAGAGGAAAAACTACAAATTACAAAGTTAGCATGGGAAACGAAGGGTGTCAGATCTGTTAAAAATGACATTAAAATAAAAGAGGATTTTAACTTTCAGCAATCAGCAAAAGATCTACTGATTACTTCACAGCTTCGTACAGCCCTAATATTTAATAAAAAAATTAAGGCAACTAATTATCAAATTGATACTTATAAAAAAAAGATATTTATTTATGGGATCTCTTTAACTACAGAAGAAAGAAAAGAGGTAATAAATGAAGCAAAAGAAATACTAGATGTAGAAGACGTTATTGCAAGTATTGTTTTAGTCGAAGATCTAAGAATTCAAAAAAATTAATTTTTTTTATAATCAATTACATCAGCAGAGTAGGCAGCAATAGATGCTAAATTTATGATTTCTGAAGTTGAGGATCTTAAGGGAGCTATTTCAATTGGTTGACCCAATCCAATTAAAAGAGGACCAATAACTCTGGTGTCACCTAAGCTTTTCAGCATTTTATAAGAAATAGCTGCACTGTGTTGGCCTGGCATTATTAATATGTTTGCATTTCCCACAATATTTGAGAAAGGATATAGTTCTTTGTATTCTTCATTTAAAGCTACATCTGGCTGCATATCTCCATCAAAATCAAAATCTACATTTTTATTTTTTAAAATCTCAACAGCTTTCTTTATATGTTTAGTTCTGCTTGTTAATGGCTGACCAAAAGTAGAGTGAGAAACAAAAGCAACTTTTGGAACAAAACCAAACATCTTAACTACCCTTGCAGATGAAATTGCAATCTCAGCAAGCTCTTCTGAACTTGGATACTCGTTTACACTTGTATCTCCAACAAAAATAGTTTTTCCTTTTGCAACAACCATGTTTAATCCAAACATGATTTCACCTGGTCTGGCATCTATAACTTGTGTAACTTTATCAAAAGAGGCTCCAAATCTTCTAGTATTTCCAGTAACAGCACCATCTGCATCACCACAAGCAACCATGCAGGATGCCCAAACAACTCTGTCATTTCTAACTAATCTGTCACAATCTCTTTCTAAAAAACCTTTTTCTCGTTGTAATTTTTCAAACAAAAAGTTTACATATTTCTCTCTTTTTTCTGTGTCTTCAGAATTAACTATTTTGATATCAAAGTTTTCATTGTAGCCAATTTCTCTTATTCTTTCTTTAATTTTAGTTTTCTTACCAATTAAAATAGGAGTACCTAATCTAGAATTCTTGAATGCTATTGCAGCCTTAAGAGTATTTTCATCTTCTCCATCTGCAAAAACAATTCTCTTTTGATTTTTTTTAATATGAGAATTAATACCCTGCATAATAGTTACAGAAGGATCAAGTCTTTGTTTAAGCTGATCTTTATAAGCTTCAAAATCTTGTATATGTTTTTTTGCAACACCACTGTCCATAGCAGCTTTTGCTACAGCTGCAGGAATTACACTGATTAATCTTGGATCAAATGTCGAAGGAATTATATAATCTTTTCCATATTTAGGACGATCACCTCCCATTGCAGCAACAACTTCATCCGGAACATCTTCTCTTGCTAATTTTGCAATAGCATTTGCAGCAGCAACTTTCATTTCTTCATTAATAGTTGTAGCTCTTACATCCAGTGCTCCTCTAAAAATATAAGGAAAGCCAATTAAATTATTTACTTGATTGGGATAATCGGATCTCCCTGTTGCAATAATAGCATCATCTCTGACTTTCATTATTTCTTCAGGTGTTATTTCTGGATCTGGATTTGCACAGGCAAAAATTATTGGGTTCTTAGCCATAGTTTTTACCAACTCTTTCTTCAAAGCTCCTTTTGCAGACAATCCTAAAAATACGTCAGCTCCATTTATAGCCTCTTCTAAAGTTCTTTTTTTTGTTTCTACTGCATGAGCAGATTTCCACTGGTCCATTCCTTCAGTTCTACCTCTATAAACCACCCCTTTACGATCAAGCATGATTACATTTTCACTAGGTACACCACTATTTTTAAATAAATTTGTACAAGCAATTGCAGATGCACCAGCACCATTTACAACAACTTTAATATCTTTTATTGATTTTCCACTAATATCTAGGGCATTAATTAATGCTGCAGTTGTTATTATTGCTGTTCCATGTTGATCATCATGAAAAACTGGAATATCTAAAATTTCTTTTAATTTTTCTTCAATTATAAAACAATCAGGAGCCGCGATATCTTCTAAATTAATACCACCAAAGCTGCATGCAAAGTTTTTAACACTATTAATAATTTCAGTAGAATCTTGTGAGTCAATTTCTAAGTCAATAGAATCTATATCGGCAAATCTTTTAAATAAAACTGCTTTTCCCTCCATTACAGGTTTTGATGCTAGTGCACCTAAATTACCCATTCCTAAAATAGCTGAGCCATTACTTATCACTGCAACCAAATTTCCTTTAGATGTATAATCGTAGGCAGTTTCTGGGTTATCAGCAATTGCTTGAACGGGAACAGCAACACCAGGAGAATAAGCTAATGCCAAGTCCCTCTTAGTTGTCATTGGTTTTGAAGAATTTATTTCTATTTTTCCTGGTTTATTTAAGCTGTGAAATTCTAAAGCTTCTTTATCAGAATAATGATCTATTTTAGTTTTTTTCATTTATGTTAATAAGATATACAAATGGAGCAAATTTAAGACTAATATGATTTATGAACCTTATTAAGTCAACAAGCACATTTAGCTTTTTTACAATAATTAGTAGGTTGTTAGGTTATTTAAGGGATATTCTTATAGCAGTATTTCTTGGAACTGGAGTTCTGGCAGATGCTTTCTTCGTGGCATTTAGAATTCCCAGTACATTTAGAAGATTATTTTCCGAAGGAACATTTAATGCAGCTTTTGTTCCAAGCTACTCATCATTATTGAATAAAAAAAAATATGCACAAAACTTTGCTAATAGTATTTTTAACTTACTTATTTTAGGCTTACTTGTTTTAGTTTTGATTGTAGAGATGTTGATGCCTTTATTTGTATATCTAATTGCGCCAGGTTTTGAAGATGATTATGATAAAATGGAATTAGCCATAACCTTAACAAGAATTACTTTTCCATTTTTAATTTTTATCAGTTTAGCATCATTTTTTTCTGCAATTTTAAATTCACATAATAAATTTGCAATTGCCTCTGCTGCTCCAATTATTTTAAACATACTTTTAATTGGAGTTTTGTTATTTGCAAAAGTATTAGACGATAATCTTGTTCATTATTTGTCTTATGCCGTAACCATTTCAGGCGTGGTACAATTTATTTTTCTATACTTTTTTGTAAAAAAATATTTTTCTCCAAAGATTAAATTTAAAATTAAAATTGACAAAAAAGTTAAAAACTTTTTTAAAAAATTATTACCTAGTATTTTTTCATCAGGTGTTACTCAAATAAATATTTTAGTAGGAACAATTATTGCGTCATTTCAGGCTGGGGCAGTTTCCTATCTCTATTATGCAGATAGAGTTTATCAAATAAATTTAGCCATTGCTGGAATTGCAATTGGTACAGTTATTTTACCTCAATTATCAAAATATGTTAAAAGCCAAAATAAAAACAAAATAAACTTAATTCAAAATAAAGCTTTAGAGTTTAGCTTATTCTTGAGTATTCCAGCAACAATTGCATTATTGATTGCCTCAGAGGAAATTATCTCTTCATTATTTGGCTATGGTTCATTTGATGAATTAAGCGTTAAGAATTCAGCAAAAGCACTATTTTATTTTGCAATTGGTCTGCCTGCTTATTCATTAATAAAAGTTTTTTCAACTTTTTTTTTCGCAAGACATAATACAAAAATACCATTTTATATTTCATTATTATCTGTTTTAATAAATATATTTATAAGTGTGGCTTTTTTTAAACAAATTGGTTTTATAATAATACCAATCGCAACAACTATTTCATCTTGGTTTAATGCATTGCTATTATTGATTTTTTTAAGAAAAGAAAGTTTTTTTAATTTTAATCTTATTTTTATAGATAGATTTATTAAAATTTTAACAGCATCAGTGATTATGGGAATATTTTTTAATTATATAATTTATTTTTTTAATAATGAATTATCCTATCAAGAAAACTTTAAATCTATCTATCTAATAGGTGCTGTTATTGCTAATCTTATATTTTATTTTTTCATTGCAGTTTTAATCAAGGCTTTTAAAAGAACAGATATTAATTTAAACTATTAGTATGATTAAGAAAATTTTTTCAGGAGTGCAACCTACCGGTAACTTACATTTGGGGAACTATCTTGGTGCAATTAAGAATTTTGTAGAACTCCAAAACGAAAAAGAAAATGAGTGCATCTTTTGTGTAGTTGATCTACATGCAATTACAGTAAAACAGGATCCTAAGGAATTAAAAAAAAATATTAGAGAAACTGCAGCCACATTTATTGCGAGTGGAATAGATCCGAGCAAAAGCATAATATTCAATCAATCAATGGTTTCAGCTCACTCTGAGGCTGCATGGATATTAAGTTGTGTTTCAAGAATTGGTTGGCTTAATAGAATGACTCAGTTCAAGGAAAAAGCAGGAAAAGATAAAGAAAAAGCTAGTATTGGCCTTTACTCATATCCAGTATTAATGGCTGCTGATATCTTGTTGTATGATGCAACCCATGTTCCTGTTGGAGATGATCAAAAACAACATTTAGAACTTTGTAGAGATATAGCACAAAAATTTAATAATGATTTTAAGGCAACAGATTTTTTAAAAGTACCAGAACCTTTAATACAGAAAGAGTTTTCTAGAATTATGAGTCTTAAAGATGGATTAAAAAAAATGAGCAAATCAGATCCTTCAGATTTGAGTAGAATTAATCTTACCGACAATAGAGATGAGATATTGAATAAAATTAAAAAAGCAAAAACTGATCCTTTGCCACTGCCCTCAGATATTAAAGATTTAAATAAAAGACTAGAAGCGGAAAATTTATTAGGGATTTATTCAAGTTTAAAAAATCAAAATTTAGAAAAATCCATCATTGAATTCAATGGAAAAAATTTTTCGGAATTTAAGGGGAAGTTATCAGAAATTTTAATTGAAACTATTGATCCAATTTCAAAAGAAATAAAAAAATTATTAAATGATGAAAATTATTTAGATAAAATTCTTTTAGAAGGCTCTGATAAAGCTAATAAACTTGCTTCAAAAAAAATAAAAGAAATTAAAGATTTAGTAGGCTTTTAATTAGATTATATTAATTAGTTTAAATTCTCCTAGTAATCACTATATATAAGAAATGTTTATCCAAACTGAAATAACACCAAACCCTAATTCACTTAAGTTTTTGCCTGGAAAAGCAGTTTCCAATAATGGCTCATTTGAAGTGACAAAAAAAGAAGAAACAGACAACGAATTAGTAAGAAATATTCTATCAATTAATGGGGTAACAGGTGTATTTTTGGGAGAAGATTTTATATCTATAAATAAAAATGAAGATGTAAATTGGGAAGATATTAAACATATAGCTATTTCTCTGATTAGTGATTTTTATTCTACAGGAAAAGAATTTGTAATTGCTAATGAGTTGCTTGGAGAAAAAAATGAAGAGCATACTGAAATTGAAAAACAAATTATAAGTATTTTAGAATCAAAGATTAGAC
>Ga0209383_1002521_pt1 | contig 10714 bp, 11 predicted proteins | sample CoawatmetaG02DNA_FD_187510 | JGI IMG/M metagenome (GOLD analysis project Ga0209383, IMG submission 187510) | Marine microbial communities from the West Antarctic Peninsula - Coastal water metaG029-DNA (SPAdes) (version 2) | ecosystem: Environmental > Aquatic > Marine > Coastal ... | reverse complement strand
TTACCAACCTGATCTGCTATTTCCTTTACTTTATCAGAAACAACTCCTGCTACTTTTGTTCCAAACTTTTCTCTAGCCTTATCGACAAGGTCAAGCAAAGGCTTACCTACTACTTTCCCTACACCTTGCATACCAAACGGAGTAGCAGCACCTATAGCTGCACCTACACCAGTATCCACTGTAAAGCCTAATGGGTCTTTTGTAGGACTTTCCTCGCTTGCTCCAGAAGCATAAAGTGCGCCCTCTGTAGCACCAATCCTTGCTAGATTAGCAGCGATAGCAGGTGCGCCTGTACCTACAGAATAAACCATAGCAATAATAGAAGGCACTAATGCTCCTGCAATCTCAGCAGTCAGAGCTGTACCGGGATTAGCTTCTTTATAATCTTTTAATTTAGCTCTAAGTCCGTCACGGATTTGTTCATATTCACCACCACCCATTGACGCAGGAACAACAGACCGAACGGCAGCTTCTATCTCGTCACCCCATCCAAAAGATAGACCTTGCCCAACAGTTCTCATAAGTTGAGAACTTGGCTCAGATTTAGAAACTTCGTCAACAGGGATTTCAGGAACAGGTAATCGAGCATTCGCTCTAGTAATTACGGCTAACTTTGCATCAGTTAACTCTGGAGTTAATAATCTTGCCTCTGCGGCATTTATTGCAGCTAACTGTGAAGTGGTTCGCTCAGTCATCCCAATTAGCCCTTTCATCCGCAGTCATTACTTCCCAAAGTTCATTTGCAACACCTTGGGCTTTTCTATTGACATTTCTTGCATCAAAAGTTCTTTGCCTTTGAATACTCTCTGCTACAAAGTCACTATATTTAACACGCCCGGTATTTAGACGTTCAGCGTAATAACCAATTTCTCTCTGAAGTTTTTCTTGTGCGGCTATTTTTTGATCTAGAAGTTTTAGAAGCTCGTCCTTAGGAAGTGTTCTATCAATATCAACACTAAGAGCTAAAGCCATTTCTTTCTCACTTAACGCCCCAAATGTTGCAGAGTTAATAACATTAATACCCATCATTTTAGTTATTTGTGAAAGCCTAGCAGTTTCTTTGGTAAATGCCGGTATCCAACCGCTCCCATATAGTAGACCAGTTTTTGCACCGGCCATAACTTCAAGGCGAGCCTCTTGTAACAGACTTGTATTTTTCTTTAAATCCAGTAACTGGTCATACGCACGAACGCCTTTACCTCGTGCTTCTTCATAGTCCTTTTCATCTAACACAGATTGCGTATCGTATTCCCTTATCTCTCGTTCTGTCTCTTGGAAAGCACCGTCTATATATTGTATTTCATTTGTCATCTTATCTGGATTAAAGACAATTCTATACTGTTGCCCAGTTTCCTGATTAGTGTAAACAGGCCCTGCCGTTGGACTAGCACCCTTCCTGTTTTTTAACAGCACTTCTTTAAATATTTGGTCTGCCATTGAAGGATTATTTCTAATCATATTAGCAGCTTGGGTCTCAGGTGGTTTCATTGACATTAATGAATTGATAGCATTCTGTGCGTCTACCTGAACATTTCCTAACTTACCACGTTGAGCAATACGATCTTGAGACATTTTAATTAGGCCGGTATTAGGATTGGTTGTCATACCTCCTAAACCAATAGCCATACTATCGTAGAAGTTAGGGTTGCTAACCATATTCTTTAATCCACCGCCTATGCGTGACAGCAAGCCTTGTGGATCTGCCGGTGCTGCTACTTGGTCTTGAACCGGGGGTAATGGGCGAGCCATTTGAAAGTTATTTTCAAGCCCAGATTTTATACGAGGTAATAACATTAGGTACTCCCCATTGCGGATGCTGCTAAGGCTAAGTAATCATAAATGCCCGGTTGCTTTTCTGCTCTTGTAGTCCCTTGACCCTGACTTCCTGCCCCTATTGCGGCTATCGGTGCGTTCAAACTATTCATAGGAGAATTAGTATATCCAAGATATTGATTTTTAGCTTGATCAATAAGAGCTTGGTTCATTATCTGTTGCTGAAGTCCATACTGCTGTTGTTGTGCAGCTATATCTTGGCCAAAACCAAATCCCATATTAGATAATTCACCAAGTTGACTTGCTTGGTTTAATTGCTGTGTATTCCCTTGATAGCCATAACCAACATCTTGACCGGCACTTTGGAGAGCTTGATTGTATCCTGCTAGACGCAATCCTGCTGACGTATCAGCAGCCTGTCTCGCAAAACCCATGTTGGTTTCTGCTTCTGCAATACCGTGCCGACTACCACCAAATGCATTTGCAGCACTTGCACTTGCACCCATTTGGTTTTGCTGCATTTGCCTAGTACGCTCCAAGTCATTCATCGTGTTATTGACAACTTGAGTTTCATAAGGATTTGTGTACTGACTTAAATCAGTAGTAGCAATAGAACCACTATAAAGAGGCTTACCTGCTGCGTCTAATGCACCACGGTAAGCACCTGCGGATTGATCATACACGTTTGGCCCTTGTGGCGCACCAGTTGGTGTTACTGTACTGTTAGGGTTTCCTGCTATAGCCATCTTAGCTTTCCTTTAGTTTCTTGTCTGCCTAAAACCACTACCTAATAGACTGTAGTCGTCTCTATTCATTGTAGGACGAATGTATTGAGAAACTACATCCATACCTCTTTGTTGTTCCGCTAATACTGAAGCTGATGGACTGCCATCTAGATTAAAAAACTCTGGATTATTAGCATAATAATTTGACATCTCTTGCTGACCTTGAGGCGTTTGGAACATATCAACAACTTGCTCCTCTTCATACTGCCTATCACCTGCATCACCAATAGAATTTATCTCTGCTTGAAAAGGTGAAGTCGGAGGACGTAAACTTTCTATATAAGAAGAATAATCTCCACCACCTGCCATTGCAGATTTATAATCATCTAAGCCACTTTCCCTGCCAAATGTAGCTAACTGCTCACGCCTTTTATCCGTTTCATTACCAAAACCCATAACATCTCTTGCAAAAGGCTTTACAATATAATCACCAAAAGGCTTAACTGCCGCTACAGCAGCAGCCATTGGCAGTATAGGGTTTATCACTTGTGCCATTGTAGGTAACGCTCCAAGCCCACCTAACATACCTGTACCACCGCCAGTACCTAAACCTCCAGTACCTGCAATATTAGTTGCCCCTTGATAAAAAGTGTTTAAAGGGTTTAAAGGAGGTTGCAGTGGTGTTTTTGATAACAATCCACCAATTGCATTTTTAACAGCCGGCAAACCTTTTGATGCACCGTACAAACCGGCTAAACCTGCACCGGCAGCAAGATAATCATTAACACCTGCATTACTATTTGTTTGTGTGCTACCATCGCCATAGTCACCACCGTAACCACCATCATAATTAGCAGCACCAGTACCAAAACCTCCAGTTGTGCCACCATTATAATTAGCAGCACCAGTGGGATTAAACATACCCTCAATATTTGCATACTGATCTGGACGATTAGTTTTTAACGTATCAAGAGCTTGGTCAAATAATGTACCTGATGAATAGCCTCGAACTCCATCGGCATATGTCTGGGCTTCAGGCATACCTAACATTGGATCAATATTGCCGCCACCCAAACCAAAAGCATTAGCAGCTTGTCCGGAGTTTATAATTGCAGCTTCTTGAAGAGGTGTCTGAGCAGCCACATCAGGGCCATAATATGGAGTATAACCTTGTCGGGCTACTTGTTCAGCCCGATTTAAATTTCTAATAATAGGACTTTTAAGATAATCCGGTATTGTTACGTCTGTAGAAGTAGAGCCACCCTTAGACATTTATAGTTCCTTTCCCATAGTAACTGAAGTTAGCAGCCACTCATCTTTATCTAATACACGCTGCCAACCTTTTCGACCACTCATGGTTATTGCGTTGCATCCTTGCGTCCTACCCCAATTAGAGGCATCTTCGATCATATCGATCAATTCGTTCATATCACCACCGGCAAGAAACACGTGTAATACTTTCTTGCGAGGATAACACAAAATCTCTGTTATGGCACTACTTTTCTCTCCAAACCATAATTGCATTTTTCCAGTCACGACATTGTCAACTATGTCTTGCCAAATATGTGTTCCACCTGAATATTCTAACGCACCCTCCAACCACGGCCTTACCCTTTCAAGATCAGTCATCCACTAATCCTGCTAATTGATAATGTGGTTGATGGTGTTATAGGAGCAAATGATGTAGCGGAAAAAGCCTTTAAGGAGGCATTGGTATCACTAAAAGCATACGCAACTTCAAGGTAGTCACCTGCATCAACATTAAATATTGTTGATCTTGATACTACTGTTGTAGAGGCATTAGAATGTAACTGCGCTCTAATTGATGAGGCATTAGCGGCTGTAGAACCATTAATCTTAGGCCAAAAGTAAAAAGTTTTAGTTGATGCACTAGAGCTATATAATTGTGCGGTAAATGAAAACACAAATTCACCTCCCTCTGCAAAAACAAGCCTACTTGTCGGAGAGCCACGAGTAATTCCTTCAGCATGAACAGGAGCGTCAAAAGTTATTACATATTCAGTATCAGCTTGTGAGGCCGTAACATCGGTAGTTCTAAAAAATGCTGCATAGCCATCAGCTAAGATAATTTGGCGAAAGACATTTCCTTTTGAAACTACAGGATAGCCATTAACTTCATCCCATAAAATAACACCGTTTTCAGATGGATTGTCGGTTGACTTTTTCCATTGAAGTTTAGGTAATGAGTTTTTTAAGTAAGCTACAAGCTGCCTACCCCAGACTTTCCAATCAGAGCCAATAGGTGGTAGACTTGGACTACTCATCTTTTACCTCTTGTTGTCGCATCAATACGCATTGTCCCTGCTCTCCAGTCAGCAAACGCTGTTCCTGTTACTCTCATTCTAATTTGTCTACCTTTAAATCTTACATCAGTAGGATTAACCATACTATAAGGGCCATAGGAACGCTCAGTGTCATTTGGGTAAAATCTTGTCTTAAATGTTGCTTTCACTTGGCCTTGAGTTAGCTCATCAGGGATTAATCTTTTTACTGACATAATATTATCCCCTGATCCAATACTAATTGGGGCTGATTCAGCAAACACATCTAATCCATCATAATCAAAACCTTGCTCATGATTATAAACATTACCACTGACATCTACCATTAATGGGTTTTTAAACACACCACTATCTGCACCAGTAGTTCTAGCTAATGACCCAATAATCCAATGGCCCTCACGATAATCATAAGCAACATATTTATCAATTTCATTACTACTTCCAGATGCAAAGAAAAACCAAACTTCGCCATATTGAGAAACATTCATAGCCCACGCTAAAGATAGTTGTGCAGGGTTAATATCACTGAAGACATAATCATAAACTTCACAAGGTACTTCCTGTACAGAAGATCCGTCATATAAGAAAAAGTTTTTCTTACCCATCCAAAAAACGCCTACATCTGTAGTTGCAACAGCCTTACGAGCTACAAGGCCACAGGAACTACCTACACGCTCAAAACTATGAACAAAAGGCGGCCCTACATAGGTGCATGAGTGGGCATCGGTGTCTGTGAGTATAAGAGATTGACCTCTAGCTCTAACACCTGCCATAATTTGGCCGTTGGTTTGTAACTCAATGTCACCTGCCTCATTAGTAGCGGCAGCAGCCCACAATGTATTATTTTCTCGATCACACCACTGCACTTTACGAGAGTTACCCCCTGCACCTAATGCAAACATAAATCTTTCTTCAGTGACCATCATAGCGAGATTAGCTACCGGGGCATTGGCTATCTGGGCAGCGTCAGCATTTATATTAAGTTGCCACTCCCATAACTTACCATCAGCTACAGAGCAAGCTACTAAATACTGCCCCCAGTTATCTAAAGACCATGTTGTTGCCTCTGAGTAAGTGCCATTCTCAGCCCTTACAGTGCCATACAAAGCATATGAATAGGTATTCCCACCATAGCCAGTGTTAGCGGCAGCAATAATATTTCCTGCCTGAAGACTTGAAGGTGTAATGTCAGTAGTCGTGCCGCCAGAAGATGTGTAATACAATTTATTATAAGTTGCTGCGGCTATCTGTCTTGATCCAGAAGTATCTTCCCATACGTGCATAGAACGAGCAATACTAGCGTAAGCAGAACTAACTCTAGTCTGCCAACCGCCTACAGGACGTAAGCTATCTTGATGAAATCTAACTAAGTTACCGTCAAGCCACCGACCTGAACACTCATAGTCAGTTCCGTTTTTCTTGAAACCCATCGGTATTTTTAGCGGTAAAAACGCCATATAACTTCCTTATGATGATGTAACTATAGTCCAATTTAATGTGTCGCCACCCTCAGTTATTGTAAGCGTTCCTGTCGCTGATCCACTTGCACTAGCGTTAGCCTGTAGTTTCATTGACACATAGTTACCATTACTTAAAACCCAAGGCCCAGTACCATAGCCACCAGTTCCATTAACTTGAACTGTAGCTCCTGTTCCAGTTAAAGTTACATTAACAGTCCCTGACGTTGGATCAGTAGTTAAAACTTTAACTCCATTTGTAAAATAAAAGTTTCCTGCGGTTTTATTGGACTCAGTTGACCAATCAGCCGGCCAAGAACCTGTCACAACTTGATAGGCAAGCTTCCAAGCTCCACTAACACCTACATAAATTTCTTCTACTGTCTTCCAAGCACCACCTACACCAACTTGAATAGATTGCAAATTTTTCCATGCACCGCCTACACCTATTTTGGTTTCTTTAGTCATTAGGCAGTGTACCTAAACCATACGTCACCGTCAGCAGGTGTGCCACTTGCAGCAGATGTGCTTACAGTTTTTGCATCTAAAGCCATTGATCCAAGACCTAAATTGGTTCTTGATGTGGCTGCACTAGCTACGTCACTAAGGTTGTTTGATGCAAGTAAGTCACCTAATGCACCTGCTGTTATTGCAGCCCACCCGGTGTTGCCTGTACCAGTTTCTTTTCTATAGACAGCAGTATTGGCCGCACCGTTAGTACGCATAAATAATGATCCAATTGGTGCTGTAACCGCACCTTCTGGCGTATTAGTTCCCGATGAAATAGTAGCAGCAGTGCCAGATACACTTAAAGTACCTGTAGCTGTAACATTGTTTCCAAAGGCACTTGTAGCATTACTGATAGTCATTTTGTTGGCTGTGGCGTTGTCATCAATACCTGTTGATGTAAAGGTTGTTACTGTAGCTGCGGCTGCGGTAGCTGCACCTATAACAACATTATCAATAGTCCCAGAATTAATATCTATGCCAGTTACAGGTATAGTTCCATCAAGAACATCATCTACCTTATCCAAATCTGAATTAAGTTTAGTACCCCATGTATTGCCAGATGCACCGACTTCAGGTTTGACAAATCCATACGTTGTTGTTGTTGTATCAGCCATTTAAAGTATTTCCTTCCAATCTTCTGACTCAGGTGTTACGCCTGTCCATGTTGTGTTGTTGTCGCCTTGCTCAGTCCATGTTTCAGGCGTTATTGGTTCATCGTTCCATTTAAAGACCGCTATAACAGATGTAACACAATTTAGCACAATTGTCACACTGTTATGAAGTATGCGATTTACAGTAGCTGTAAAAATTGAATTTGCAGCAATAAGAACCACCGCTTTAAATATTCCTATTGCGTTAGCAGTAAATGATGAAACACAGCTAATAGATGAAATAACACTTTGAACACGGTTTACTATTACAGCCATAGCAGATTGAGACGCAATTATAGCTGCGGCAATAAATACAACAATCGCTGAAGCTGTCATTGATGTCTGTAAGGCAATAATGGCAGCAGCGTTTTGTATGCGCTCGTAAGCCTCAGTAATTCTTATGTCACCGCCTTGAGTAACTCGTAAGTTACCGTCTTCAGTTATGCGTTGACCTTCCATAGTCGTCCTATGCTTTAGATGCGTCTAAAAATGCTTGTATCGCTGATGGTGTTGCAGTGCCTTTAGCAATAACTTCACGAAACCAAGATGGGTCATTAATAACATCTGTTACAGCAGGAGCATAGTCATCGTCACCAAGTATGCCGACAGCAGCAGCAGGAGTTATACTATCGTCATATATCTCATCTGCATAGCGAACCTGTAAGTCACCGTTCGTTAGCACTTCTACTTTATTTATTACTCGTCTCTGTTGTAAAGCCATTTTATTTTCCTTTAATGTTAGTTTTGTTATTATGCGGTTTGATAAGTAATATTTATTATAATATGTGTTGCATCCGTAAACGCAATATCACCAACAGCAGAATTGTTAGTTGATTTAATAGACATAGCAGTACTGTTTCCGGGAAGGAATGATGTTATGGTATTGGTTGTTGCTCCACCTGCAATACCCTGCATGTATCCTATAGTACCTGCGTGATAAGTATTGTCGGGTTTAGCTGTAAAAGGAAAGCCTGATATTGACAACTGACCTGACCCTGCGGAGTGTGAATTTGTTACTATATAAAGATTTGCCGATACCATGTTTCCAACTTTTACATAATTACCTAATCGTGCAGCATATCCAGTTGAATTTGACCCACTTGCATAACCAACAGCAGGTGTCCACGTACCTTCCTCGTAATCATCCAGAAGGTTAGCTGACCCAGTAGCTCCAAGGTTGATACCCCCTGCTACTGCGTTGATGTTACCCTCAAAGAGAACGCTACCATCATGAAAAAACCGAGTTATTGTGTTAGTTTTACTTTGTATCGCAAGTTGTTCTGTGCCCGAACTAAAAAACCCTGATAGTTCAAAATTCTTGGAGTTGTTGGAGTTTTTAAATAATTGCCTAACTGCTCCTGTTGTACTTGATGCTACTTGCTCTAATGAAGTGTGGTCTGCATCTGGAGCTATAGTTGTAATTGTATTATTAGCTGTGACAGTCCCTGCGAAGGTGGCTGCTCCTGCTGAATCTATCTTAAACCGTACATTATTACCAGTTGCAAACTCCAAACCAACCCCAGAGGCTGTACCGAATGTAGGCCAATAGGCTGTAGAGCCTACCCACCTGTTACCTGCTGACCCATTCACACCGATATATGCAGTAGCACCAGTGGTATCTAAACGAATTGTGTTATCTGCACTCCCACTACTAGTAGAGTAAAGTCCAGAAGCCCCACCAACATATTGAATTTGTCCTGCAAAGGTGGCGTTCTGTGAGCTATCTATTTCTAGAGCTTGTATAGGTTCGCCACTAGAGGCAGGACGTGTACCAAATATTAAGCCAGAGTTATAGTTAGAGGAGGCATAACATTTACCCATTACATAGGCTAATTGCTTATCTGTCCCAGAGATATCAACATTAAAGTTAATACCAAAAACTTCATTGGCTGTGTCAATGGCAGTATTACGAATGTTTATAAATTCGGGTGCAGCAGCTTGTGGGTCTGTACCTGCATTACCTGTACGCTCTACAGTAAGCTTACCGTTTGTTGTTTCAACATCACCACTAAACGTACCTGTAGTACCTGCAATAGTACCAGCAGTTAATGCACCACTCCCCAACGTACCAGTCGTAACCAAGTTCTCATTGCCGAATGTGATTGCTCCAGAGCTGTCAGTTATAGAGCCAGAGCCAATGGTCATTGTTCCTGCTGTTATTGTATCGAACCAACCTTTAAGCCATCTAACGCTTGTTGAACCCAGATTGTGAGAGCTGTCGGCGGAGGGATTAACATTGCCGTTAAATGTTGTAAGTGCGCCGCCAATGGATACTACGAGTTTAGTGCCTCCTGAAGTATAAAGATTTATATTACCAGACATAGGCAAAGATCTTATGTCTAAATTGTCCCCGGTAGGTTCTATTCTACCTTTAGTACTAACATCTAACCTTGTAGAGAAAGTTGCTACACCATCAACTTGCAGCGTAGTAGCCATGTCAACCGCACCATCTATATCAACAATATCTAAATTGGTCGTCCCATCCACATCAATATCACCTGATATATCTAGCGAGCTACCTGTTAGCTTGGCTACTTGCATATCAACATAGCTGTTTATAGTGACGTTACCTGCTGTAGTGCCGTTTTCTGTATTACAAGCAATCGCTACAAACTCATCTGCTGTCTCGTCCCAGATAAACCCTCGATTAGCTGTGTTAGTTGCAGACCCATTACCACGAGTAACTACAAAACCTTGGTCATAGGCAGTACCTGTATAACCTTGTCCAAATTTTACTAGCGGATCAGTAACAGTCAGATTGGTTGTGTCAATTGTAGTAGTTGTACCATTGACAGTTAAGTCACCTGTTATAGTAACATCATCTCCAAAAGTTTTGTCACCGCCAATATTTTGAGTACCAACAGTATATACACCGTTTGTTACCGTTGCAGCATTACCTGATGCTGAAACCAATCCAAGGATTTTAGTTCCAGTGACAGACTTTGTAGTGTTACCACCTTCGGTAATCTCCACTAAGTCTGAGGCAACCATATTTCCTGTTTTGAGGGTTAATTGTGATAGTTTAGTATCAGCCATAGACTAATCCTTAATATGTTTAAACCAATTAGTCCAATGTTATGTCTAAGTCACCTGCAGGTATTCGTAAAATATCCCCTGTGCTAATAGCTTTACTAGTTGATAGGTTTGCATATGCAATCAAATTGCCACCTGTAGAGGCATCAAAAACACCAACAGCCACGACTGTTCCAAAAGATGCTGTAGCGGTAGCGTACTCAATAGCACTTCCGTTAGTCGCTAAATTACCTGATACATTAAATGCTACAGGTCTTCGAGCA
>Ga0209383_1002520_pt1 | contig 10714 bp, 8 predicted proteins | sample CoawatmetaG02DNA_FD_187510 | JGI IMG/M metagenome (GOLD analysis project Ga0209383, IMG submission 187510) | Marine microbial communities from the West Antarctic Peninsula - Coastal water metaG029-DNA (SPAdes) (version 2) | ecosystem: Environmental > Aquatic > Marine > Coastal ... | reverse complement strand
AAAACCAATCATGTCATCTTGATTAAACTCTATTGAGTTAGCTCCCCATGCTACCGCTAGACCTCCCTTGCAATTTGAAAAAATAGGTTGGAATTGATCGGTATTTTCTTCATTGTCATATAAATTTTTAGTAGAGATTGATGGCCGTCTTTTAGGATATTTAAAGATATCAGTATCATTGGGTCCATTAATTCCACTTAAATCATTTCCATAAAAAAAGCTTGCTGCTAATCGAGCATTACTTTTTACTGTTTTAAATGTTTGAGATATTTCTAATGGAGCACTGTCTAGTTTCCCATAATCAAGCATTTCAACCTTGTGCCCTCTTTCTAGAAGTGTCAAAGCTGCATTCGCACCAGCTGCACCAGACCCAATGATTGTAAATTTTTTAATCATGTTTTTTGTGCTACTTTAATATGCCCAATAATTCCAATGACCTATTTGAAGATAGCCTGTAGGCTTTTTCCGCATCGTTATAAAAAGTGATATTTTTATCAAAATTCACATAAGACGGATGAACTACTATTTCATAGACAGTATCACTCTTTATTAGCTTAAGAAGTGAGCTGCTTTCAATAATGCCAGTATATAAAATAGAGTAAAAAGATATACTCTTATACTTGTCTCCATGAATTTTATTGATGCAAGTAAAGAATCTCAATAATAGGTATTTAAGCAAACCACCATTAGAAAAAAAATCTAATTTTTTTGTTAGATTAAGGCTATGAAATATATTTTCATTAACAAGCCGCACTCTACCTATACTATATTTTAAGGAAAGACGATACACAATTTTATATAGACTTGGAATTAAATGGACATGCCTATGACTATCAAGATGAGATATATCAATTTTATTATCAATTACTTTTTGAATTTGTAATTCAAATTCATCCTCAACCTCTGCTAAGAAACTTTTGCTGACTATACTTTTATAAAGTATCTGTAGATAGCTCAAATTAAAAAAACCATATTGATTACCCAACATGAATGACCCACTTAATGATTTTCCATAAGTTAAATTTAAATGGATTCCAACTTTTAAATCTTTTCTTGCTTTTAATCCGTGAATGGCTTCATTGAAATAATCGCAATTGGTCATTATGCTTGTGCTGTTTATGTAGCCATTATCATGACCGTCAAAAATAGCCTTATTTGTGCCAGGCGTCATCCCAAGATCATCAGCATTTACAATATAATTACTCATCGAAATTAACTGTCTCTCTTATGGTGTATAGCGGTCTATTCTTAGATTCTATGTGTATTCTTCCTATGTATTCTCCTATTACGCTTAGTACCAAAAGATTGCCTGACCCTAAGATAATTATCAAAAGATAGATTGTAGTAAGGCCTGGAACTATCATTAGCCCCATTGACCAACTTATTAGGGTAAATAAACCATACATTACAGATAGAATAAATATTATTATTGATAGTGCTAATGCAATTCTTAGAGGTTTTATGGAAAATGCAATGACGCTGTCAATTGCCAAATTGAGTAAGATCCAAAAATTATACTTGGACTGGCCTGAAAATCTTTTGGGAGCAGTGAAATCTATCGTCTCAGTATCCTCTGAAGCATCTATTAGATATAAAATACCTCTAAATAACCTAGAGTTTTCCCTAAATTTTTTTAAAATATCTACATAGTACCTATCAATTAATCTAAAATCTGGGGTATTTGTTTGCATGTTAAATTCAGAGAGATAGTTTAAAGCTCTATAGTAAATGGCACTCAAAATTTTATGTATAATCCTTCTGTCTTCATTATCAGATCTTTTTGTAAGTACAATTTTTTTTCCACCTTCCCAAATCTGCACCATTTCTTTGATCATATGTGGCGGATGTTGCAAATCAGCATCCATAAATATTACAGCATCGCCAGAAGACATATCCATGCCAGCGGTCATTGCCATTTCGTGACCATAGTTCTTTGTAAAAGAAAGTAATTTATATTCATAATCTGCTTTACATAAATTTCTAATCATATCTTCGCTAGCATCGGAGCTTCCATCATTCACAAAAATAATTTCATATTTAAATTTAGGATTTTTAGACTTATTAATTTCTTTAACAAGTTCTTGGATGTTGCTTTCTTCATTAAAAATGGAAACAACAATGCTAATTTTTTTCACGTTTACTCCTTTATAAATATTTTAATGGATACTTTTGTAAAGACTTCTTAAGATAAGTTGTATTGCTTGATAACATTTTGTTTAATTATGACATGCCTAATCCATATATTTTACTAAATTAGCAACACTTGCTATATCTTTTTCACTACCCATACCTCTTAAACTAATCACTTATCTGTATCTACAAAATACAAAAAGTCGCCGTCTTCATAGGTATAATTGAGCATGTAAAAGTCAAGGCAAACACAGAGGTAGTTGAGAAGGGTGTGTTTGGAGTAGGTCATTTGAAAAGAGATGAAGATTAAAGGTTACAATGCATGTAACTCACAAGTCACTTAGTTGCTGATAACACAGAGGAATTGGTTTGATGAGCAGAACAAAAACAGAAGGTAAGAGTTACACGCTTTTATTTTCGTGCTTGTAGCCCTTTTTTTATAAGGCTCCGTAAATCTGCAACTATTGAGTGGGACTAACCGTTACTGATTAAAAGCGTTTTTAATCAGTGACTTAGGTTGTTTATTTTCTTACAATAGAGCTAGTGCTGATGCGTTAAATAACTTTGTAATAGGCAGTAGATAATGTTGATGAAAGAAAGAAATATATGTGAAGTTTGTCAGAGCAATAACTTAGTTAACATTGTTGATCTAGGCTTTTCGCCAATTGCCAATAAATTTTGCCGCGAAAAAAACACTGAAATGCAAGCTTTTCCTCTCGTGCTTGATTTCTGTAGAGACTGCTTCAATTTGCAGTTGAGGCACTGTTTTGATGCCTCATACCTTTATGATGAGTCATATGGATACTCAACTCCTGCGGCTGCTTCATTGGATAGCCACTACTCTGATACCGTGAAAAAGCTTATTGAACTAGATGCACTATCGGATAAATCTAATGTTGTGGAAATAGGTAGCAATAACGGTAATTTCTTGGCGACATTGCAGAAGTCCGCTGGAAGGGTTTTGGGGATTGATCCTGCATCTAATGTAACAGCAATAGCTAATTGTCACGGTATTCCGACAGTAACGGGATTCTTCGATGAAGATATTAGTCAGATTATTTCTGCTGATTTTGGCGATGTCGACTTATTGGTAGCAAGACATATGTTTGCCCACAATTCAACAGCTGTAGAAATGATGAAGGGTGTTAAGGCCTGTTTGGCATCAGATGGTACTTTTCTAGTAGAGAATGCATATGCTATCGAGACATTGCTAAACGGAGAGTTTGATCAGGTTTATCATGAGCACATGTTCTATTACTCGGCATCAAGTATTAATAAGCTAATGATAAATTTTGGTTTTGAACTTTATGATATATTTTTTTCCGAGGTGCATGGTGGATCTGCGAGTTTCTTTATCTGCAACAAAGGCCAAAGACCGATATCGTCTCAAGTGACTGAGTGTTTGAAAAAAGAGCAGGAATTATTTGTCAATAAAGATACATTTGTGGAGTTTAAGAATGGAGTTTATGAACTAAAAAATCAAGTAAATCAGTTTTTAGATAAATGTGAGAAGAATGGAGAGACTATTGCTGTATACAGTGTTCCAAATAAGTTGTTCACATTCCTGTCCTTCACTGAATTTCCTCTAAATAAAATAAAATTCATGGTAGACACAACGCCCGAAAAAATAGGGAAATTCTATCCCAACTCCGATATTAAAATCATTTCTGAAAGTGAGCTAGCAGACAGGGATTGCGACGTATTTTTTATTGGAGCATGGAATTATAAGCGCGAAATAATTGAGAGAGCCCCATCTTTGTTCAAGTCAGGCACAAAACTAGTTTTTGCACTGCCATTTTTTGATGTTGTTGTTGTTTAAGAGAGGAGCGTTTTAGGTGAATCAGTTAATACTCGAAACATTAAATGAGTTTTTTGATTTAGAATTTACTATTTGGTAGGAAGACTTTCGTGAAAAAAATCCCTTTATCTTTACCCGATCTTTACCTCATTGAAAATGAGGTATTTAAGGATTCTAGAGGAAGCCTATCTGAAGTTTATAAAGATGAACAAGTTTATGACACTTTGGGATTTAAAAATGTACTTGAATTAGAGGTAGTATCCGTTAAAGGTGTTTTGAGGGGCCTTCATTATCAGTTGGACCCTTATGCTCAGGCTAAAATAGTTAGAGTGGTTAGCGGTAAGATATTGGATATCGTTGTTGATATTAGGAAGAGCTCCAAAACCTTTGGAAAGTGGTGCTCTTATGTGTTGGGAGATGAATCTAGACAGCAGTTATATATTCCCCGGGGCTTCGCTCACGGCTATTATACAATCGAAGATAACACTAAAATAATTTATAAATTAGATAATATATATGACAAGTCTAGTTATCGTGGAATTAGATATGATGATGAATCTCTGGATATAGATTGGTGTTTAAAAGACGACCCTATTATGTCTGAGCAGGATCTGGCGCTACCTAAGTTGTCCAAGGCTGAAGTCTTTGAATAAAACTAAATTATCAATCTTGGTGGTGGGTGCCTCTGGACAATTAGGTTCTGAAATCTTTGACCGTCAAGCTCTTCATAGCGACTATAGTTTTATTTTTTTAAAAAAAAGTGATTTAGATATTTCAAGCTATTCAGAGTTAGAGACCTATTTTGAAGATTCAAATATTGATGTTGTTATAAACTGCGCAGCTTACACAAAAGTTGCTCAAGCAGAACTGGAACGTGACAAAGCTGACGCAGCCAATTTCTTAGGCGTGAAAAACCTCGCAACAATGGCTCGAGAGCGTGCAATAAAATTAATCCATATATCAACTGACGCTGTTTTTGATGGCCAAAAAAGTCGTCCTTATATTGAAAGTGATGCGACCAATCCATTAAATGCCTACAGCAAATCAAAATTAGACGGAGAAAATGCGATGTTGGCGGCTAATCCAGAGAACTCAATAATTATTAGAACATCCTGGGTATACTCTCAATATGGTAATAATTTTGTTAAAACAATGGTTGAGTTGGGTTGCAATAAACAATCCGTTGCTGTTGTTAATGATCAAATTGGTACGCCTACTTCAGCTAAAGATTTAGCATGTACAATTCTTAATATATTGCCCAATATTGTGTGTAAAAATGTAGAAATCTATCATTATAGTAATGAAGGAGCTATATCATGGTTTGACTTTGCAAAAGAAATATTTGCTCAGTCTAAGATCGATTGTTTGGTAGAACCTATCAGCACTATTGATTATGGAGCCAGTGTTAAACGGCCCTTATATAGTGTTTTGGATATACGCAAAATTAGAAATGAATTTAATATTGATATTCCTTTTTGGAAAGATAGTTTGATTGATTGTTTAATGGCATTAGGAGTGAAAAAAGATGATAGACCTAGATAAAATTGCAAGGAAGTACGCAGAAGAGTTTAGTAAATACCAGAGTTTAGTGAGTCAGTTTTCAAATGAAGAAATTTATCCTCATCGAATAGAGTGTTCATTTGAAACGTTAAATGATTGGTCTGGGTTCAATAATTTACTGCAAGTTAAGAGCTGGTTCATAGGGAAAAGGTCCAGCTGTGACATGGAGATTGAGGATATTCCTCTGAATGAAGTAAAAGGGTGGTGCACAGATCAAAAGACCGGCAATGTATACCACGAATCTAAAGATTTCTTTGTTGTCCATGGCGTTCGAGTGACTACATCATCTAGAGAAACAGATGTCGGTTGGGATCAGCCGATACTAGAACAAGTTGGTCTTGATGGGGGAATTTTAGGGTTAATAAGAAAACGATTCAAAGGTATCCCGCACTATTTGTGCGAGGCAAAGGTTGAGCCGGGTAATTATGGTAAAGTTCAGATAAGTCCATCACTTCAGGCCACACATGCTAATTTGAAAAAGGCACATGCTGGAAGAAGACCTTATTTTGCAGATTATTTTGAAAGCCCAGAGAAATTTAATAACTTTAATGTTTTGTATGATGCTTGGCTCGCAGAAGATGGGGGAAGACTGCACTTAAAAAGGAATAAAGGGATATTGCTAGAAATTCCTGAAGATTTTAAGCTCGATCTACCTAATGACAATTTTGCCTGGTTAAGTCTCTATCAAATCAAAGCGCTCATGTTAGAAGATGCATGGATTAATCCACATATTCGAGGCATCTTGGCACATGTCTAAGAAGCTCAATATTGGTGTTTTGGGATGCGCAAACATTGCTAAGAAGTCCATGATACCTGCAATAAAAAATCTCACTGACCACTTTAATTTGCTGGGAATCGCCAGCCGGTCGCCCAGTAAAGCGGATGAGTTCTGTAATATATTTAATACAAAGGCATACTATCGTTATTCAGATTTGATAGAAAATCAAAATCTAGATGCGATCTATATACCTTTGCCTAATTCCTTGCATAAAGAATGGATAGAAAAATCTATTCAACAGGGATTACACGTACTAGTTGAAAAATCTATGGCTTGTAAATTAGAAGATGTTGTCCACCTTAACCGATTAGCAGCGAAATCAGGTTTATTATTAATGGAAAATTTTCAATTTAGGTTTCACCCGCAATTGGATATCATAAAGAAACTTCTTAATGATGGTGAAATCGGATCCCTGAGAAGTATCAAAAGTACGTTTGCATTCCCACCATTTAATGATGAAGATAATATTCGCTATAGCGCTAAGCTTGGTGGTGGTGCGCTGTTAGATGCTGGCGCCTACCCACTTAAAATTTTTCAAATTTTTTTAGGTTCTGATATTCAAGTTCTTGCTGCTTCGGCGTATTCTGATAGCTCTAGATGTGTTGATCTTTGGGGCAGTGCGTTTTTGGGTTGCAATATAAGCGGTGTTAGCGCACACATGAATTTCGGATTTGATAATTTTTATCAGTGCGAGCTCGAATTAATTGGTAGTAAAGGTAGAATTTATACTGACAGAATTTTCACTGCTCCAGCAACGCACTCAGTTAAAATTGATATTCATAAATCTACTTCAGGGAAGACAACTTTGGAACTGAATCCTTCTAATCACTTTGAAAAGCTGTTGTTAAACTTTAGAGAGAAAATTGCTAAGACTGAAGATTTTACTGACGAATACTCTCAGAATGTAAATCAAGCAAGGTTAATAGATGAATTTCGACTGAAATCTGGACTTCCGGGAAGTGACAAACCTGCCCTTGACTGATAATTTTAAATAGATGTAATTGGCATAAACCCGGATGTATTGATAGCAGTAATTGTAATACTAATTTTTGTATCGGCATTAATCTATAAACTATTGAGTGGGAGTAAAAACACGCGCTACAATCCCCATTAGAAATTATAGAAGATTCAGCAGATACCATTGGTTATCGTTATGAGGCTGATCTAAGTGATTGGCGAGATGTATCTTTGTTGTATTAATAACTATCTAATTTATAATATTTCGAGCACAAAATATAAAATCGCCTAACCGCTAGTATGAGCAACCAAAAATTAATCACTATCTGTATCCCAACCTATAATAGATCCGATAGAGTTACGAATCTTATCAAGACACTTTTAAGTTTTGAGTTAAATAATGAGATTGAGATCCTTGTTATTGATGATTATTCTTCTGACAATACATTTGAAAGCCTGTCACAATTTTCTGATGTACCGAATGTATCGGTATATAGAAATCAACAAAATTTAAGTTTTGCTCGCACGCAATTAAAGTATTTTAATTTATGTAAAACTGAGTTTCTTGTGACGCTTGCTGATGATGATTATCTAATGAAAGATGGTTTATTAGAGCTTTTGGATCTGCTGCCAAAATTAGATGTTGATTTTTTATCAACTAGGTGGATTGGTCCAGATGGCTCGTTTCAGCAAGGAAGGGGAAGTGACAAAGTTCAAGATATATCATTAACGAATTTAAGAACGTCATCTGAACATGCTTTTGGCTGTGTTTTTAGAGCCTCTATTATTAGGCATTCCGAGAAATATATTTTAAAAAGATTGGATCGAGATTGTGCTTTAGCATTTTTCTATCCTCAAAATATACTTCTTTGTATGGCGATGTTAAATAATTTAACTTTAGTTAGTTGCCCAATTTTACTTGGAGGATATTCCCTAGTGGGTAGCGCCCCTTCAAATTTCTTTGACTCAAATGGAAATGAATATCTTAGTTTGTCTGCATCTTTTAATAATTATTTAGGTCTAAAAGAGTTTTATGAGGATATGCTTGAGCAATTCCCTGAATCACCATTATTTGATGAGCTGACCATACTTTCTAACTATCATAACCTTTCATTATATAACTCAATTGATGATGCATTTTATAACAGTGATCTTTTTATGGGCACGAATGGCTTGAAAGACAGTCTTCGTGTAGGCTCTATGAGAAATTTTTTGAATCCATTTAAATTTCTTAAATATTTTTTTTTGTATATGAAGGCAAAGCTTAATACTCTAAGGTATAAATAATCGTTTATATTAACAAAACTATTTGAATGAATTACCGAGAGAGATATCAAAATATAATAGACCCTTACAAAAAAATGCTCAACAAACTAATACGAAAACAATTCTTTTTATTTGCTCATATTCATTGGGACTTGCTGCGCGGCAGAGATTAAAGTTTGAACCTCACCAATTAGATGAATATCTATTTACAGGAATCATAGAATGTGTGGTTATGCTGGCTTTTATCTCAATCACAAAAACACGTCTCAAGGTGAAATGGAGAAAACCATCACCAATATGGCTAATTCTCTCGAGCATCGCGGTCCCGATGATCTTGGCATATGGCTTGATTCCAATAAGCCAATAGCATTTGGGCATAGGCGACTCTCCATAGTTGATATTTCTGCTTCAGGCCATCAGCCAATGACATCTTCAAACAATAAATTTGTCATCGCTTTTAATGGTGAAATCTATAATCACACTCAATTACGCAAAGAACTAGATTCAATTAATTCTGGCCTGAACTGGAATGGCCATTCAGATACTGAAACGTTGTTAGCTGGATTTGAGATTTGGGGTATCACGAAAACACTAGGCAAGATAGTTGGCATGTTTTCGATAGCTTTGTGGGAGCGTGAGAGCAACACTCTGCATTTAATTAGAGATAGATTTGGTGAAAAACCTTTGTATTATGGCTGGATTAATACAGGTCAAGAAAAAGTTTTCGCTTTTGGTTCTGAGTTAAAAGCATTTAGAGCGTATCCAGGATTTCAAAATAATATTTCAAGAGATGCTTTAAAACAATATTTTAAGTATATGTATGTTCCTGCTCCTTATAGTATCTTTGAAGGTATCTATAAACTAGAGCCTGGATGCATTCTTTCTATGAAAGAGCCTCCACAGTGCGAGCCAACTCATTCGTTTCACATGCAAGATGATGAAAGCATTTGCTTTGATGGTTTGAAAATTTCTAAATGGTATAAATTCAAAGAGGTTGTTTCCAAATGTGCTAACGAACAAATTAAAGATGAGCATGAAGCTTCCGAATTATTAGAGGCTCAGCTCAATGAAACAATTCAAATGCAAAGCTTGGCAGATGTGCCATTAGGTGCATTTTTATCAGGCGGTGTTGACTCGTCGGCCATTGTCGCATTGATGCAGAATCAAAGAACTGACCCAATAAAAACATTTACTATTGGCTTTGAAGAGACCCAATTTGACGAATCAAAATATGCACAAGCTGTTGCCTCCCATTTAAAAACTGATCATCACGAAATGAGAGTTACATCAAATGATGCTCTCTCATTAATTCCTCAATTACCTGAGCTATATGATGAGCCGTTTGCAGATTCATCTCAAATTCCAACATATTTTGTTTCTCAGGCTGCAAAACAAGAAGTTACAGTGTCACTTTCAGGGGATGCTGGTGATGAGCTATTTGGGGGATACAACAGATATTTAATGGCACCAGCTCTTTGGAAAAAAATTAACTGGTTGCCTTTTCCAGCAAGAAAATTTATAGGCAATTCACTGCACAATATTCCAATACCTTTGTGGGATAAGATTGGAGATTATTACAATTTACTTCGATCTGAATCTAAAGGAGTTGCTCGCCTTGGAGACAAGATCACTAAAACAGCTTTACGATTACAAAACGTTGATTCTTTGGATGCTTTATATAAGAGCTTAGTTTGCGAATGGCCAAATACAGATGTTCTTGTAAAAAATAGTCCAAATGGCTCATCATCTTTAATTAATTTGATAGAAGATTCTTTGCCTCATGGAGCTCTTGAAGATCCAGAATCTAGAATGATGTATTGGGACACAATTAGCTACCTACCAGATGATATTTTGTGCAAAGTGGATCGAGCTGCAATGGGAAATAGTCTGGAAACCCGTGTTCCATTTCTTGATCATAGAGTAGTGGAGTTAGCTCAAAGAATACCTCTACAATTTAAAATCCAAGGCAATGTTGGGAAGTTAGTTCTAAGAAATATTTTATATAAGTATGTCCCTCAAAGTTTAATTGATAGGCCAAAAGCTGGGTTTGGAATCCCATTAGGAGAATGGCTTAGAGGCCCACTCCGCCCTTGGGTTGAGCAGCTAATAGATAGCGAAAGACTCGATCGAGAGGGTTATCTTGAATCTCGCCTTGTAAATCAAGTATGGAATGAGCACCTTAGCGGTAAAAGAGATTGGTCTTTTAGATTATGGAGTGTAGTTAT
>Ga0209383_1002519_pt1 | contig 10723 bp, 15 predicted proteins | sample CoawatmetaG02DNA_FD_187510 | JGI IMG/M metagenome (GOLD analysis project Ga0209383, IMG submission 187510) | Marine microbial communities from the West Antarctic Peninsula - Coastal water metaG029-DNA (SPAdes) (version 2) | ecosystem: Environmental > Aquatic > Marine > Coastal ... | reverse complement strand
CCTTAAACGCTTAAAATAATGCCAAACCCACTATTAGTTACACCACACAAAACCTACGACGACTCCGGCCAGCGGTCTTTCGACTTTAGTAAAGTCGCTACCAACATCGAGGATAAAGAAGGCTTTGTTGAGCATCCTTATAGGGACTCTAAAGGTTATTGGACAATCGGGTTCGGGAGCTTAATTTCGAAAAGCGATGAAGGCTACAAGAAGTCGCCTTACTACACGGGAAAGATCACAATGGGCAAGAGTGGGATCGCCAATAAAGCGGACCTATCGGGCAAGACGGTCACCGAAGAAGTAGCGCGTAGCATGATGATGAAGTCTATTAGTGGAAAGGCTTCACGGGCCTCCAGCAAAAATATGCTAGGGCAAAAGTTCTTTGACCTTTCACCAGAGCTTCAGGACGAAGCGATTTCGTCATTTTATCGTGGCGGGCTGTCTGGCTCCAAGAAGACAATGGGTTTTATTCGCGAAGGTAAGTTCAACGAAGCTGCTAAAGAGTTTCTCAATAATAACGAGTATCGTGCCGCTAAGGAGTCCGGTTCGGGCGTAGCCTCCAGAATGGAGTCTCTCGCTAACTTGTTAAATGAAGAGAGTGAGAAAAAGTCGTCTTTTTCGGACGCAGTCGAACAAAAAATAGCAAATGAAAAGCTTTAAGAAACACACGATGTATAACAAGAACGGGGAGGGCTTCACGGCCAATACCCATGAGCAGCACCTCGCCATGAAGAAGAAAGGCTACAAGATGCATAGTAAGCCCTCTACTACAAACAAAAAGGTTGCGAAGATAATTCGGAAAAAATCAGGTTACTAAAATAGCGCGTAAGCGCAGATCATGAGTAGATTCATAACTTACAAACCAACGGCAGATGACGTCGCTGAAGCCTTCAGGAGATCTAAAAAACTAGGGAGTCTCAAGACATCCTTTACAAACGGTAAAGGGAACATGACTGGGTTCTTAGGAGAGGTCGCGTTCGAGAAAACTTTTAAGCAGTTTACCTACGTCGGCGATAAGTCTTACACGCACGACTACGAATACAAGGGACTCAAGGTCGATGTTAAGGCGAAGAAATGCACGTCGAAGCCGAAGCTGAACTACAACGCTTCAGTAGTGAAGACGAATTTCAGCAAGTTTGAGGCTGACATATATTTCTTCATGCGCGTCCACGAGAGCCTCAAGAAGGTCTGGCTCTGCGGTTGGTCGCATAAGAGGTCCATCATCCACAAGAAGAGGCTCAATAAGAAGGGCGAGCGTGACGCAGACGGATTTCGCTTCAAGGCGGACGGCTACAACATCGAGATTAAGAAGACCCGCAGGCCAGATGCTTTAGAATCACTCACCATCCGGCGGTGATTCTCTGTAGCTGATGTGGCCCTCCTTTTTTAATACGGGCCTTATCCCATTAGGCGCTACGAGGTCCACGAACGCGCTTAGGGGCGCGTCCATGTAAGCCTCGATTACAGAGTCAGGATCGCAATCAAATGTGTTAAGCACATCCCGCAGGTCTATCCAAAACTCACCGCATAGTTCCTGCCTCCTGATCTGGAGATCTTTGTTTGTCATTCGCTTTATAACCTATATCGTAGATCTCATCGAGGTCAATGCTCCAAACTTTACCTCCTCCACGACCCTCCGAAGTGACGGGGCGTATGTTCTTATTGACCCGACTCCCCTCTTCCAGAGTGATCATGCCCCTACGGCAGAACTCCAAATTACGTGAAGAGCCGACGTCGCGACCGTTGTTCAGATCATGAATCATCACCTGAAACTCGGTCAGAGTCCCCCACCACTTACCCATTTCAGGGTGTATCTCGCGACATCGCTTGGAGAAGAATTCGACTAGCTCCGCGATTGAGCTGCGGCTGCTGTTGTCGTAAGCGGCGTCTGCAATAGTGAGATCAATGAAGGACTTAACCCCGAACCGCCCAACGTCTTCTATCGGCTTAGGAATCTTCCAGTCCAGCAGGAACTTACCAAAGTGTGGCAGCTCCTGCTCGATGGTCTCCTCCAACTGGCTGTTGGCGGGAAAGCTCTTGGTGGACGTGTCGCTGATCAGCAGAGCCATCAGCTTATCTCGGTTACTGGTATCCAGTGAAGGGATCACCGACAGCGAGTTGGCGTCCATGTTCAGGGACAGGGTAACGCGGCCCGTCCAAGGTAGGGACATGGCGTCGGCATACTTGGCCATATACTCGACTCGCGGATTAGCTACCGCGCGCTTGAGGAGTTCAGTCGCACGGCGCTGGTCTTGGAAGCTGGCCGCCGAGGTCGTATCGTCAATTACCCAAGAGGCGACGCGACCTAAGTCTTTGTTGAACTTCGTCTGGCCTGACAAATAATCAGACGCATCAGAGAAACCACCTACGAGTCCGCTGATAACTTTGTTCGACAATAGCGACTTGCCGCGACCTGTCGGCCCGACCAGCAGCAAAGCTTGCCCCTGCAACGGGACTCTTTCCAAGACGGCAGTGTAGAAACGCTGCATCCACGAATAAAAATAGTCTAGGGCGGGATTGTCCGAGCTGTCCACGAATAGCTGTCCTAACCATTGGTGCAGGAAGGGCCACTTGGCGGGATCGCCGTCCGAGTCAGGCTCAACCGGAGCTAGATTAGAACAGTTGAGAATGCGGCTGCCGTTGTAGGTTACAATGCGGTCGCTTGAGAACACAACCGGAGCGATGTCGTCAATCCGATTGTTGTTGCTGATCGTCAGGAGGGCTTCGTCAACTTCGCTGATGGCCCTGCCGCGCCTGACCCGAATGGAGAACCCCGCCTGCCTAAGCTCCAGCAGGAGCTGCTCCTTTGGAATAGATACCGCGTTCCCGTAGAGTAGCTTAAAGAAAGATCTTCCGTTGAACCAGTATTCGTCCAGCAGCGTCGATAGCTTCTTGGTCTCGTAATCCTTGACGAACGCGCCGCCGAAGATGTCAGACCAGCTCATGAATCCTTGGCCCGCTCTGTCGGAATAACAAACAATGCCATCCTCTACGACCTGACAGCCGTCTCGGTCAACCCCATCATCGATCCAGAACAGTGGGCCGCGAGACCCTACTTCAAATTCACCGAACCACCGATTCGGGAATCGGGATTCAACTTCGGTGGCCACTACGTCGAGAGGGATGGCGGTATCCGAAGACTCAGGCGGTTTCAGATTAACGGCTTTCGACAGGCACGTATGGACTACGTCTGAGGTGACTTGGCCACCTGTTTTAATCCAGTCTTCTCCGAGTTCAAAATACTGGTTAGGCTTCAGCGATGTTTTGTCGAATCCTGCAAACAGCTTATCCATTTTAAGGGACTTGTTTACGTGACGCACAAAGGACTCATACATAGACGGGTCAATCGGCAGGGCAGCGTCGAACTCCCAAACCAGCCGCAGGTATCCGCTCTGGGTCCGGCTTGCCCATGTAGGTAAGGGGGTGGATACACATACTTTCTCCAGCTTTTTCTCAAAGCCAGCCCAGTCGATGGGGGAATCATAATCTGCTACTACTCCGTGAATCTTGTGGACGGGGTTGTCGTTGCTGACCCGCTTAGACGGGGCGCGACCCTCAACGCACGAATAGAAGACGTGGTCGGTAGAGGGCTTGCTGCACCACTCTCGGTAGTCAGCTTTGTTCTTAAACTTAGGCTTCGGTGACTTTAGGGTATCAAGGCCACCTGCCTTCTCTGCTTTGCTGTCGCGTAGGTTACGCAAATATCTGTAGGTCATATTATTTTGTGTATTGTGTTAGGATTTCTCCCTCTGCATCCAGAGGAATGTCGGGAATCCACTCGGGTGGGGTGGACATAATTTGGGTAATTTTCTGTAGGGTTTCTTCCGCTTTGTCTTCGTCACATTCGCAGATCACTTCATCGTGGACATGGAAGATAATATCTATACCCGCCTTGTCGATCTCCAACATCATGTGGCTGAAAATATCCCGCGCCAGAGCCTGTGAGACGTTCTCCGCTAGGACGCCGCCCCACAATGTCATGTTCCGGTTTTGCCCGTTGCGGTTAAGCTTAGTAACATACTTAACTCGACCGTCGGATAAATTTTTACTCAGTTTGGGGTAGGTTAAAGCCCTGCCCGACGGGAGGTCTAGGACGAGCTTTCTCCCCGTAGACTGAACCCCGTCGTAAGCCATTTTTAGCTTCCGGTCCAATTTTTTCCAGAACTTAGGAACTTTATGAATCCTTGTCCGGTAGAGGGCGACGGCACTCCGCGCCTCATGTTCAGACATATCATACATCTCAGCAAACCGTTTAGCTCCCGCGCCGTAGCCGCAGCCTAAAACGAGCGCCTTAACTTTGTGGCGGAGTTTGGGGTCTTCCTTTTTCAAGGAGCCTTTGTCGCTCGACCAAAGGCCGAACTGGATAGCGAACGCTTCGTAGATGTCGTCGGATTTTTCGATGGCGTCCATTGTTTCCCTGTCGCCGGATAGCCAGCAGAGGGTGCGGACTTCGATCTGGGAGAGGTCCACGACAACCAGCTTCTTACCTTTGGGGGCAGTAATCAGGTTACGCATGTTCACGCCGAACATACCTTCTCGCGGTAAGTTCTGGAGGTTCAGGTTCCCACCGCTCCCGCTAAAGCGGCCCGTGTGTCCACCAAAATACATGAGTCCGCCGTAGTATCGCTCGTCGGGCATCGTCGCGTAGTCAAAGCTCTCGAGCTTCTTCTTTATCGAGTTAATCCGCCGCCAGTTCGTGACCGCCTCGATCCACATATACTTGTGGCCGTGAGCGCGAATCCACCTCTGCGCGTCCACATCAGTCTTGGCGAGTGATGCGGGTGGCTCGATGCCGTTCTTGATGCAGTGTTCATCGAATGCCTTGCGGCTCAAGAGCGGCTTCTCGTCGGCCCAAGGGATCGCTTTCTCGGTCTCGAAGATCAGCTCATTGATGACCTCTTTGGCCTTCTGCAGACCCTCGATATCAATCGGGATTCCTCTCTGAACGATGCGGCGATTTGTGAGGCTTATGGCCCTCTCAAAGAGGGACCACTTATCCTCATAAGCTTTCCATAGCCGGAGGCAGAGGACAGAGTCCTTAATGGCATACTCAGACACTTCCTTCTGGAAGTCTTTGTCCATGCCGTCCCACGTCTTGCCCAACATGTTATCGCGGGTCGATTTGGAGATCTCCAGACCGAACGCTTCAGCGGTTGAGTTCTTCAGTGATCGCGGTAACCCGCAAGCGGCAGCCATGTCTGCGGTGCAATGCCACTCGGCAGGTTCTACTTTCGGCCACCATTGCTGGGTGATGCCGTAGAGGTAGAGGGTCTCGTCGAAACTGGCGTTGTGGCTAAGGGCGACCTGTCCCTCCAGCATCGACCAGTTGAAATCTTTGGGGTGGCCGACGAACTCGTAGCCGTCGTCACCAACGACACTGACCATGTAGGCGTCAAAATCGTGGTGGGAAAAGTAGCCTAGTGGGCCAAGGGTGCGGATTGAGCAGTCCTTGTCGTAATAGGTCTCAAAGTCTAATGCGTATGTGATCATATTAATTTATTTGTGGGCAGAAAAAAGCCCCCCTTGGAACGCGGTCTAGTAGCGTGTATCAACGTCACGCTCTATGGCCGCTGGCAGTCCAAGACGGGCTTCCTGCTAGTCTACTAATCCAAGACTAATTCTTTTTGTTCCCCAACAACGTGTAGGAGAGCTTCTCGAACTACCTTCAGCTTTCGCAAGCTGGTGGTTACTTGGTTTCGTTGGTCCTCGACTTCAGTGATCATGCCGTCGAGCATCTCGATTTCCTGCAATAGGAGATCGCGAGTTTTCTGTTCTTTCTCTTCGTCCGTCATATTTTTAATGGGTTAGGCTCCGAGAAAGTTTTTGACGAAAGCGGCAACGTCGTCGTTGACCTCTTCTTTCGACACGGTGAGTGACGGGTTGAACCAAGTGTATTTGCCTTTCGACAACTCTTCTGAAACAAAATTCCAGACCCTGCTGTGGATCGGGATTCCTGACTGAAGAGCGGCGAAGGTGGCGAGACGCTTGTAGGTCGAACGGTATGCGTTCTTCCCCACGTTGATCTTGCCTAGTGCGTAGTTGTGGTCACCGATAGGCAACTGGAACGCGTCGTCATTTTCACTGCCTTCGGGCTGCTGGATAAGCAGAGTGATCTCCGCGAATTCAGTCATGGCCCACTCGGATTCTTCCGCGATAGCCTCTGACTCCGCTTTGGACCACGCGATCTTCGGGATCTCCTCCTCCTCGAAGGGGATGTTCTCGCGCCAGCCTTTTAAAGCCGCCACGGTGACCGCCTTAACCGGAGTGTTGGGGGGTGCGATTTCATACATCTTATCGAAAAGGATCGACCCGACTTGAGCGTCAGATTGAGTCATTTTCTGGCAAATGTTGATGCGGGGGATTTCAATGTCTTCCGTATCAATTACGATTCCGCTTACGTTGGCAAGGCTCGTATTGGCCTCGGTTTTAATTACTTCTTGTTCCTTTTCTTTAGCCATAATATCAATTATTTGTTTTTGGTTTATTGAGTCGCAACACAGTGTCGCTCGTCGGATGTTTCTACGATCCCTGCATCTTCGCAGTCGTCTAAGAAAATTTGTTTGTCGGAGGGGGCCACCTTTTTGGCGACCTTCGCGAGTGGAAAGTTAACCTGATCCAGCAACGTGTCCAGATCAATTCCATGTTTTTTCGCGATCTTCGCGAAAGTAGCATTATCAGAGATTTTTCGGATGCGCCCCATCGAGCGCAGCTTCAAACCGTCTAGCTTCTCCCCTTCTTTAAGAGCCTCGAGCGTCTTACGTTTAATAGCCGCCGACCAGTTCTCCACGATCTTCGCTATGTTGAACAGCTCAGAGAGTCTGGCAGGATTATCCACGTCAGTAGGGTCGATGTCCGGCAGAGTAGTATCGAGTTTCTTGGCCACGTTGATAACGAGTCCACCCAATGCAGGGCAGCTATCCTCGTATTTGCAGAAGCGGCAATACTGGGTCGGGGTGCAATCTTCGAGTTCCGGTGTGCCTGTTTCCCACTTAGGCCGAATGGCCTCACCCGCTTTGATAATGCGGCTTAGGTCGGCGACCAGAGTCGGTAGGTCAGCTCTCGTAAACGTGTGGTGGAGAGTCGCGTGGTGCTGAGGCACGTAGAACGCGAAGATGATCTCCTTAATGTCAGGATACTTCTGGAAGGCTCCGGTGGTGTAGGCTTTCGCCTGCCAGTTAGACTCGGGCGGATCGATGATGCTGATGCCCGTCTTGTAATCAGACATGACGGCTCGCTCACCACCTTCGAGGATCAGGAAGCGGTCGCAGGTTCCCCACGTCGCGGTCCCATCCAAGGCGACTTCGACTTGGATCTCGTTAAGCTCCTCCGCGATCTCACCGAAGTTTTCCATGAAGGCTTTCTCCATTTCTACGATTTGCTCGTAGATCGACAGCTCCTCCTCAGTTTGGAGAGCGGAAGGATCAAAGACTTCGAGTGCCTCGTGAATTCTGGTCCCCATCTCGGCTGCGGGTGACGTGCCTTCGCGGCCCGTGTATCCCGCGCAAGCGGCTACGTATTTCAGGCTCGATGGAGAAAACTCCGCGTGACCCCTGTCTGTGTGGTTTGGTTGGTTATCGGAATCCATATTCTAAATTTAATTCGTTGAGTTTGTCTTGGTCCAAGCCGTAGCCCTTTCCGTATCCTAAATCAATAAGGTTCTCTTTTTTTATTAGGTCATCTTTGTAGGACCACCCCTTGAGGTAGACCACTGAGTTTTTTACGATGGCGAGGACATAGACATCGACATCGGGGTTGCCTTTTAGGGTAGCGAGGAGCATCCCCTCTTCGTGGTGGGTTGACTTTATGTCATACCGCAGCCCGTTCAGAATACCGTCGGGGCTTCCGCTTCTTGGTTTAAGTCCAAGATCAGGGAAGACGTTAAAGGCTTTGGCGAAAGCATACTCCGCTTTGAGGCCCATGACATCAGCCTTCGCCCCATCTTGGCTCCCCATCTTGGCGTCCTTCACTCTGGCGCTACGTGCGATCAAAGAGCGGAGCCTGCCGAGTGTTTCACACACAGCGAGTTCATCTGGTTCGATTACTATTCTCATGGGCTGTTTCTATGTTTCTTATTCTTTTTCTTTTTCTTCTTGGCTCCTGCATGTTTAGAGAAGGTGTGCGGGTGTTGGGGAGCGCCTCCGCTGAAGCGCGCGTTAGCATAGCCGCGACTAGGCCCGTGAGTGGGTTTAGTTTTCATGTGTTATGTGCAACGGTTTCTCTCTACCATCATTGCTCCTGATATGTCCCACACTCTTTCAGCTAGCTCCCTTTGATCGCAAACATGGGCAATATCACTGTAATGAATTTTGGACAACATTCCGGCTAAAGCCTGACCAGCGTAATAATCTTGCAAGGTCATGCCTTTCTCGTCGCCGAACGCCATTTTAGGGTAGTCATGTTCATTTTGTGTTTTCATAATTTTAGTTTTTTCTACTTTTCTTTTTCGTTGTTTGTTTTCCTTTAGCATACTTACCCCAACAAGGGGGAGCAACTTTTTGCTTGACCAATTTTTATCTTTACTCATCAATCTCGCCTTGTATGAGCGCACTCTATCTTTTATTTCCATAAATTTACTTTCTTTTATATGGGCTATGCATACCTGTGTATGCGGTGTTCACTCTTCGGTAAGCATTACGGTCTAACTGTTCGTTAGGGACTACGCCTCCCGCTCTCCGAAAAGATAAAAGAGCTGACTTAATCCATAAGCTGTTCTTCTTGCTTTTCGTCCACCTATCGACAGCCACGCGCCAATCAATGCCTTTCTTGTATGCGTTATAACCGGACTTTCCAGCGCCGCTGTCGATGTTTCCTCTATTTGTTATTTGCATCCGACAACGGTTTGAGGTTGATTTGGAGTGAGATGGAGAAGTTACTCAATACATCCTTAGCATAAGGAGTGACATACCAGTAACCGACTTTTTTTGTAGCACCGCCTTTTTTTTCGTATCTGATTTCTTGTCGCGTCAGGTTGTGTTGCTCGCAGGCAACCATCGCCCCATAAATTTTGTTACGGGAAACATCGAATGCTCGACCTACTTCTGCCGTATTGACGCCTACGTCCCTTGATGCGAGATAGGCTAGCATAGAAAGCCGATCTATTTTGGTGATACCCGCTTCCAGCAGGTGTGCTACGCCCACCGCTATATTTTTTAATTCTGTTTTCATTGATTGTTTGCTCATCTTATTTCTCTGATTTGATCTGCTTCTTACCATCCTTACGGACCCTTCTATTCTGGCGGCGTTTAGCGAACTTACGGAGGTGCTTCCACCACTCGACTGTCTTCACCAATCCTTTACCTTTACCTGCACTGGCCATATCTGTTTTAAGGGACTAAGTCCTGTTGTCTTATTATTGGTGTAAAGCGTTAAGGTTATCAGACTTCTGTTCTATGACGCGCATAACATGTTCCTCGACGGAGTTGCTCGCAACTAGGATCTTCTGTATGGCGTCACTCTTTGCCCCGTTGCGGTGAATCCGGCCCAGCGCCTGTAGGTGGTCCTTGACGTTAAAGGTAGGTGAGATCAAAGAGATCCTCTGGCGGTTGCCTTTTATATCGTGCAACGAGATGCCCGTGCCACCCGCCGCGATGTTCACGACGATGACGTGTTCGCTATCGTCTTGGAAGTCATCGATGACCTGCTGCCGATCTGCTGCGGTCTGCCCCCCAACAATAGCTGGACACTTTAACAACTGCTGGAGTGTATTAGCGGTATCTGTGAAGTTGACGAAGAGGACAACGCTGTGTCCCTGCTCGACGTAGTCCTTAGCCATCTCGGCCATATCTTTCGCCTTGAGTGACTCGGCTAACTGGCGAGCGCGGAGTAGGTTGACGAGAACCCAGTCGCTGTCCTCCACAGTCCCGTTCTCTATTAAGTTAGTGAGAATCTCTGGCGTAATACCGAGATCCTTATACGCCTTGGCGATCTTGGCGGCAGAGCCAAATGATACAGGCTCCACGAATACGCGGTTCGCCTTAAAGGAATCGGGGAAGTCGTCCACTGTGAGACGCTTCACGTTCTTGCTATACATGACCTTATTGAGGTCACTGAGTCTGGTCTTACGGCGAAGCTCCCATGCGTTCCAGTCGTTCTGCATACATCCGTAGTAAAGCATCCAACTGAACCAGCTTTTGGACATAGCGGTGGACTTATTGAGACTATGTAAACCTAACGCGAACCCTAGCGGGCGCATCTCGGTTGGGTCTTCAGCGGCGGTTGCACTCATCGCGTGAACCGAGTAACCTTGGGTGACGAGGGAAACTAGCAACTGGGCGTTCTGCGTGTATGGTCCTTTGCATTTGTGAACCTCATCGACCAGCACGAGTGTGTCCTTCGGGAGGTTCCACATCATGATCTTCTTGCCGCGCTTGGACATCCACTCGGTCTTACCGTTTCGGATCTTCTCGTAGTTCAGGACGAACAGCGGGTCGATGCCTGTCTCTTTCAGCTCGCGCTCCCATGACGGGATGACTGCCTTGGGGCAGAGGACCGCGACGGGCCTATCTAAGCTCTTAGACAAATGCGCGGCTACGACTGTCTTGCCTGTTCCGACGTGGCTCGTGTCGAGGGTATTGCTGCCGCTCGCCTGCTTATTTAAAAAGAAGTCGAACGCCTCTTTCTGTTTTGGATATAAGGTCTTCATCTATTTGAATTATTGTCTATGAACAGACATATAATTCGGGAGACCCACTCCGTCCAGAAAAAAGTTCAACTTTTTTTACCC
>Ga0209383_1002518_pt1 | contig 10726 bp, 9 predicted proteins | sample CoawatmetaG02DNA_FD_187510 | JGI IMG/M metagenome (GOLD analysis project Ga0209383, IMG submission 187510) | Marine microbial communities from the West Antarctic Peninsula - Coastal water metaG029-DNA (SPAdes) (version 2) | ecosystem: Environmental > Aquatic > Marine > Coastal ... | reverse complement strand
AATTGACAAAAATGTTAAAGTTAGTGCAATAAATTCAGAAGAGGATATAAAGTTAATTAATATCAATGAGTAGTTTAAAAGATAAAAATATTATAGTCACAGGTGCTTCAGGTGGAATTGGTAATTCTATAGTTGAGAGGCTAAACCAAAACGGTGCAAATATTTTAGCTACTGGGACAAGAATTGAAAAACTAGAAGAGTTAAAAAAAAAATTTGATAATATAAAAATTCTTAAATTTGATATTTCTCAACATGATAAAATCGAAGAATTTATAGAAAATGCAACAAAGGAATTAGGTGGTTCATTAGATTGCATTATTAATAATGCGGGCATTACTAAAGACAATCTAACTATTAGAATGAGCTTAGAAGAGTGGTCAAAAGTGATAAACATTAATTTAACTTCTACATTTCTAATGTGTAAATATTCAATTAAAAAAATGCTTAAAAATAAATCTGGAAAAATTATTAATATAACCTCTGTTGTTGGTCATACTGGTAATGTTGGTCAAGCAAACTATACGGCATCTAAGGCTGGTATAGTTGCAATGTCAAAAAGCTTAGCAATTGAATATGCGAAAAAAAATATTAATGTTAATTGTATATCTCCAGGCTTTATAAGCACTGCCATGACAGACCAAATAGATGAAAAATTTAAAGAAACAATAATTGCCAAAATTCCATCTAATAGACTAGGTAAACCTGAGGATATAGCTAACGCAGTTAATTTCTTAAGCTCAGATCAGTCAAACTATATTAATGGAGAAACATTACATGTTAATGGTGGTATGTATTTGGGTTGACAAAACTACTTTTTAAACTATTAACGAAATATAACAAAAAGGAACATTATGTCAGAAGATATTTCAAGCAAAGTTAAAAAAATTGTAGCAGATCACTTAGGTATTGATGAAGCTAAAGTATTAGATGATTCAAGCTTTATAGATGATCTTGGAGCAGATAGTTTAGATACAGTTGAGTTAGTAATGGCTTTTGAAGAAGAATTTGGTTCTGAAATTTCAGATAGTGAAGCCGAAAAAATTCTAACTGTAGGTGATGCTGTTAACTTTATAACAGGAAAAGCAAACTAGAAATTAAATGTCCATAAAAAAAGATGGGATAATGGTAATTTTATCATCCCCATCTGGGGCAGGTAAAACAACGTTAGTAAAACTCCTCTCTAAAAGAAAAAATTTTTATATTTCAGTTTCTCATACCACAAGAAAACCTAGACTTGACGAAATTACAGACAAAGATTACTATTTTGTTAATCATGATAAATTTGAAAACTTAATAAAAAATGAAGAGTTTTTAGAATATGCAAAGGTATTTAATCACCTTTATGGAACAACTAGAACACCCGTTATTGAAAAATTAGAAAAAAGTGAAAATGTAATATTTGATATTGATTGGCAGGGAGCTGATCAAATCAAGAATAAAAAATTAAATTATAAATTAATTACTTTTTTTATTTTACCTCCTAGTAAAGGGATACTGTTTGAAAGACTATCAAATAGGGACATGAAAGATAAACTAATAGTAGAAGAGCGCATGAAAGAATTTAGTAGAGATGTTTTGCATTGGATTAATTATGATTACGTAATTATTAACGACAATCTAGAGGAATGTTATTCTAAAATTAGCAGTTTAATTGATGCTGAAATTAACAATGGTTCAAAAGACTATGATAAAGATTTCATTAGAAAACATGTTGAAAAGTTAACCTCTTAAGTCTTCATATTCTTTTACAAGTTTAAAATATACTTCTGGCTCAAGGTTTTGAGGTCTAAGATTTAGATCAATGCCAAATTTTTTTGCAACCTCTTTTCCATTATCAAAAACTTGATTGAAGGGTTTTTTTAACATTTTTCTTCTTTGACTAAAAAATATTCTTGTAATTTTTTCAAGGTTTTTAGGATCCTTTAATTCAAAAAAATTTTCTTTAGGAGTGAATAAAAGTAAAGAACTATCTATTTTTGGTCTTGGTGAAAAACTTTGTGGTTTGATATCTATTATTTTTTTTACATTCAATTTCCAGCTAGATAAAATTGATAGTCTGCCGTACGTAGAGCTATTAAATTCTGATATAATTCTATTGGCAACTTCTTTCTGGAACATTAATACTAAACTTTCAAACCAAAAATTTGAACCAATATTGAGAATCCACTTGGATAAAATCTCGGTAGATATGTTGTATGGTAAATTACCAAAGACAGATAATTTTTGATCTGAGATTTTATCTTCAGATACTTTTAAGATATCATCATTAATAATTTCTATTTCAGTATCAAACTTTTCTTTAAGTAATATAGCTAAATCATCATCTTTTTCCACAACATAGAGTTTCTTTGGTTTTTGTTTAAGAATATATGTTGTTAAATTTCCACTACCTGGTCCTATTTCTAAAACTTCTTTGTTGGCTATATCTGTTATAGATACAATTCTTTCAAGCACCTCTCTATCTATCAGGAAGTTTTGCCCAAGACTTTTTTTTGCTTTTATATACACTTATTTATCTAAAAACTTTAAGGCTTGAATTAAACTTTTTGGACTAGATAAATTTTTACCCAACATAGAGTAATTTGGACCATGATCTGGAGAAATACGAGTAAACGGTAAACCCAAAGTAATATTAATTGCATCAAAACCAAATAAAGCCTTCATAGGGGAAAGCACTTGATCATGATACATACCGATAATTACGTCGTATTTTTTTAATAATAATTTTGTAAAAATAGTATCAGCTGGAAATGGGCCATTTATTTTAGTATTTTTCAATCTTAATTGTTTGATAGCAGGAATTATTATTTTATCTTCTTCAGAATTTTGAAAATTACTTTCACAGTGAGGGTTTAATCCAGTTATCGCTATCCTTGGCAGTTTATTAAATTTTGTTTTATAAAATTTATTAATCAGATTAACCTGAGTGTATATTTTTTGTTTTGTTATTTTTTTATGAACATCTTTTAAAGCAAGATGAGTTGTAAGAGGACTAACAGATAAATTTTTATTAAATATTAACATTGCAACATCTTTTTTTTTTGTTTTCTTTGCAAGATATTCAGTGATACCCAAAGTTTTTCCTTCTAAAAAAGACTTTTTTGAAACAGGGCCATTAATAAATTTTGATAAATTATTTTGCTTTATAAAATTTAAAGCAATTTTAAAAGTTTCATCTATGTACTTATTTGATTTATTGGTAATTTTTTCAAAACATTTTTTAAATTTATAATCAACATTAATTAAATTAATTTTTTTATTAGTTAATTTAGAGAAATCTTTTAACTCTTTATTAATATCATTTATTTTAAAATCAAAACCCAATTTTTTCATCTGTTCTTTAAGTAATTTTTTAGAAATAATAATTATTAAGGGTGACTTATAAGTATTAGTTCTTAAACTTTTAAAAAAAATTTCTAAAAAAACACTGTTGGGCTCACCACCTACTATTATTATTGGTTTTTTACCCATTAAAATCTAGATTCTTTTTAATCTTGTTATAATAAATTTTTGAATATTGATTCAACTGTCTGTTACGTTCATAGTTAATTGCTTTTTTTAATTCATTTTCAGTATCAATAGTAGTTTCTGAATTTTTTGTATTTATTAATTTTAATATCAATATACCATTTGATAAAATTATAGGTTTTGTTAATTCTCCCACTTTTAAGCTACCTATATTTTTTTTTATATTATTATTAAGTGAATTTTCATTGATCCAACCAATATCACCACCAATTTTAGCCGATTCAGAAAAACTATACGTGGCAGCACTATTTTCAAAGCCAATTTCATTTATACTTTTAACTACTTCTTTATATTTTTTTTCGATCTCTTCTTTGCTGGCAACTTCAAAAATAATCTCAGATAATTGATAATCTTTTGATTGAATTTTACTATTTTTTAAAATTTCTTTTTTTATTGCAGCCTCATTAATAATAACTTTAGAAGAATATTTTTTTACAATTAGTTGATTCCATAAGGCATCAATGGTAATTTTTTTTTTAATATCATCTATTTTTAAATCATAATCTTTTAAGTATATTTCAAATTCATTTATTGATTTTAGGTTTAATCTTGAGTAAATATTTTTTAGAAGAATTTCATAATAGTTTTCATCTAGTTTTATTTCTTTAAAATTTTTTAGTATTTCTATTTTTTTTATTTTTTCTCTAATTATTGATTCATTAGAAATATTTAATATCTTTTCTTTGTCTAATTCTTTTAAGGAATTGTTAAGAGCTATTAAATATTTAAACTCTTTTTTAATATCAATATTAGTGATAATTTCTTTTCCTATGTTATGAATTATCTTTGATTCTATTGCCTTCACATCGTTTAAAAAAAAACATAAAAATATTATTAATAAATAATTTTTCATTAGTCTATTCTATCTTTGTTTAAAATCATTTTATTAGGAGAGAAAGTATAAAAAGGAATTATCGTTAAGGAAAAAAATAATTCTTCTTTAGGTATGATATCGTTATCGCTATAATAGTCTTTTCTATATTTTATCCCAGCAATTAAGCAGTCATTTTTATACTCATATATTATGTCGTAGTATTCTGTTAAATTAATCTTTCGATTTCTTCTCGTAGAAAATGATAAGTTATGATAATCTCTAAAATCAATCAGTTTTGTTTCATTTGAAACCAAATTACTGTCACCAAGAATACCTGCTTCTTCTGTGAAGCTGAAATCAGTGGAAAAATTTTCTGTAGTATAACCTGCAGTTATAGTTTGATGTTCAATAATGCTTAAGTCATTTGTTAATGAGAAATTATAGTTTAAAGAAGTATTTTTAGTTGGTTTGTACCCAACCAAACCAAATATATTTGAAGTTTTTTCATTTAAAGTACTATTCAGGGGTATATCTTCTTCTTTATTAAATCTGAAGACAGTAGCAAGTTTAAAATCAAAATATTCTTCTATTTCGGTAACCACCTCTTCTCTAAAACTAGAAGCCCCTTTTAATTTTTTTTCAATTTCAGAATCTGTTAAGTTTTCATAATCTATTTTAGTACCCTCTATCTCAACAGCTTTATTTACTTGATTAATTTTTTTTTTCTTAAAATCTATACCGACAGTTAAAGATTCACCTGTCTCAAATGAATCCCCCAAACTTAATCTGTTGGCTGAAAATGCATTATTAATGTTAACTCTTCTACTTGTGCTTCTATGATTTTTCATTTCATGAGGGCTTATTCCAAATTTTAATTTTGGTGTTAATGTATTTTGTCTATCTTTAGTTATTTTTTGAAGTGGAAGTGTCACATCAAAAAAATATGCACTCATTAACTCAGATTGTGGAGAATTTTTATATTTTACACTATTATCCGACATCGTATTAATGTTTTTAAATAAAAAATTATAATTTGTTGTAATTCCAGTATCTGAATATAAATCTAATGATGCATATGATAGATTGTTACCAATTGTAGTTTCGCTAATATTTGTTTTATTTATTGTATTATTTCCAGAAGAAGAAAAGTTAAAACTCCCATCAGTGTTTGTTGAAAAAAAGTTTTTAGAAAAGCTATAACTAGGCAGTACGTATGTGTATCTATCTGAATTTTTGCCCCCCAAAGTTTCATGCATTGTAAGTGAAGATCCAAAATCATAATTTTCATGAGCAAGGTCTAACTCAATTTTTGACTCTAGAGTTCCTCTGCTCTTCTCCCAAAGAGGAGATTTAATAAAATCAAATAACTTTAAATAAGTATCATTAGAAATTTTTTCGTAGTTAATTTCAAGACTACTGCTAATGAAACCTGTAAAATCAAGATCAATATTAGTATTTGCAAATAAATGTGATCTTGTGTCTTTATCAGCTTTATTATTTTTATCTGAATAATGACCTGTTGTAAAACTTGAGTCTATTACAGTTAAAGAGTTTTTGGTTTCTTGTCTATATTCAGTTTGTAGTACGAGTTTGTTATCATTAAATAATCGAGGCTTTAATGTAATATCTTTATCATCCGAAATAACAAAAAAATAAGGTAAATATACGGAATCCCCTAATATTTCATTACTTCCAATTGCTGGTCTTAAAAGTCCTGATTGTCTTTCAACACTTGGATCTGGGTGAAAAAATTTAGGAAAATAAGCAACTGGAAAGTCGTATAATTCTAACCAAGCATTTTTATAAATAATTTGTTTTTTAATCTTATCATGCTGCATATTCTCAGCTCTCATTTTCCATGGAGGACACTTGTCAGTTTTTTTGCATGAAGTAAAAACTGCTTTATCTAAATAGGTATTATATTCATCACCATAACTTGCAGCAGCTTTAACCCTAGGATCATTTTCTTCATTATCAAATAAAGTTTTATGAAACTTCATACTTGTATCTGATCCTAAAAATTCATTTTTTTTTAAATTAAAAAAACCAGTTTTAAAATAATATTCATCTTCTTTATTTACTTTTTCATTTCTTCTGTAAAATATATTTTTTCCTTTAAGAAGTTCTTCATTTATTGAGTATTGGAATTCATCAAGTTTATAAATATTTGAATTAATATCAGTGATAGTAGCTTTTTCGTTTGACAGTAGAATCATTTTATTTTTTAGGAAGGTTAAATCATAACCTTCAATATCATATTGACCATCTACATTTATTAATGTTTTGCCTACAGTATAAATTATCTCTTCAGCTTTTAGATAAAACATTTTTTCAGCATTAATGGTGACATTGCTTTTAATGTCAGTTAATTCCACATTACCATTTGTTTCTAGACGATTAATTTTTTTTAAATATATGAAATTGTCAGACACCAATTCAACCTGAGTGTCTGTGATAACTTTACCCCTATTATTACCCTTGTAGATAGTATTATTTTCTAAGATTTCTAAATCAGTAACTCTGAAAGTAAATTCATCACTATTAGCAATACTAAGTGAATTTAAGTTAAATATTAATATTAAAAATACGATTATTATTCTATTTTTCATTAATTTTTATTATAGAAGCAAAATTGATTATTGTTAACATAACAAGGGGCATAAAAATCGATAATATTAAAGGAATTTTTTCATTTGTTCCTAAGATGTTTAAAAAATAATTTATATAATAAATGATCACAGATAAAAAGATGCCTAATGTTATTTTGTAGAATGTATTTTTTTGGTAACCAATATTAAACATGATAATTGAAGAGAGAATTGTTATTAAAGTTAAATAAATTGGATAGGAAATAACCTTATATAAATGAGAGTCAATATCCACTATAGAATAATTCAGAACCTTATAACTTTTCCTTAATTCAATCAATTTAAATACTGTGAGTGAGGATAGATTTGAGAATAAACTATTAATCTTCTTGAGATCAAAATTTGATTGTAAAACTAATTCATCTAAGCTGTATTCTTGATTTTTATTCAAAATTACAGGATTAATTATTTTCCATTTAAAAGACGATATGTCAACTTTGTCACTCTGTATTATGTTTAAAACATCAAAATTTTTATTAAGTTGGGTTATTGAAACTTCTATTAAAAACTGATTATCAACTTTATTAGCATTAATTATATTAATTTTGTCTTCGATTTCATCTTTAATCCATAACCCATTTTCAGTAATTACAGCTAAATATTTATTATCATTTGAATATTTATTTTTGATTAATAAATATGAGTTTTTCATAGCTGCAGAAGTATTATAAAATAAAATAACAAAAATTAGACCAATAACAAAAGCATAAAAACTAATGATTTTAATTATTATAAGATTAGTTAAACCATTATATTTAAAAATTTCTAACTCTTTTTTATCTATAAGATAAATAAAAAAAACTTGTGTTGATAATAAAAAAATAAATGGAAGTATCTCAAATACAATAGAAGGTGTATTTAGAAATGATAAGAAAATAAGATACAAAAAACCAATATCTACATTCTTAAAAAACTCTATTTGTTCTAGAATATTTGTTATTAAAATTATTGTAAAAAAAGATAAGAAAACTTTTAAAAAAGAGATATTAAAAAGATTAATTAAAAATTTAACATAAACTCTCATATTTTTTTAACTCTCAAGGTTATTAAAAAGTAAAAATATATCATTAATATCAAAATAAAGGGTAGCACTGATAAAAACAAATTGTGTATTAAGTCAGGAGAAATAAATTTTGATGAAGACTCTAAAAAGACAATAGATAAAAATCCTAAAGAATATATCCTGAATTTTTGTGTCTTAAATGCTGGATCGCTTTTGGATTTTAATATTAATAAAAGTGAAATAGCCACAAGAAATATAATATATATAGGCTTTATTAATCTTGAGTATATTTCTTTATAAATATTTACAATATTCATTAAAGTACAATTACTAAGTTCAAGTCTTATCTTGTTATCAATATCCTTTTTTAAATTATTAATTATTAATAAACACAATACTAATTCTTTTGTTGGGGTTTCTTGTGTTTTTTGATGTGTAACAGTTTGTGTACTAAAATTTGAAATATTAAAATCTGTTTTAGAAAAATAAAATTCAGAAGTTTTTCTATTAACATTATTGATTGTTTTTCCATTATATAAAACAAGTATTTTTTCGTCTCCACGCATTTCAAATATACCAGTTTTTGCAATTGTTGTTTGTGATTCATTGGGACTAGATTTATCATTTAGAAACATATTTTCCAGTTCTCCATTTTCATTTTTTTTTTCATAATAAATTGTTAAATTTTGAACTACATCCACAAATTTTTTGGGTTTTAAAGCACTTTCAAAAAAGTCTAGATTAGATGATCGTATAAAAGATCTTGCTTTATCTTGAGCCGTAGGCACAATTAAAGCATTTAATAGTAAGCTTAAAATTACAAAAAAAAGTGAGACCTTTATAAAGAAATTAATAAAATGAATTTTTTTTATTCCATTGTTCCAAAATATAATTAGTTCATTTTTGTCTTCATATTTTAGTAATATGTATGAAAAGCTTAAAAAAACTGCAAAAGGGTAAATTCTACTAAGTATTTTTGGAAAACTGAGCAGCGTAAAGTTAAAATAAACAAAAAAACCATGACCATCTTCAATCACAAAGTCCAAATAATTGACTGCCTGTAAAACCCAGATTATTGTGCTAATAGTAAATATAGTTAATAAAAAAAATTTTACACAATCAGTAGCTAAATTTCTGTAAATAATTTTTTTCATTGAAATATGATAATTTAACTCATATATAGCACTCAACCCGTATAGAGTGTATTAAAATTTATGTCTATTAAGATCAATTACAAAAATAATATTTCTACTAAATCTGCAACAAACCTTGTCTTATTTGTTGATGAAAATTTCAATATTAGAGGTCTTAAGAAATATATTTCAAATTCTGAATTTTCTTACATAACTGACTTATTAAAAAATAGTGATTTAAAAAAAGATTTACTTTTTTTTGAAGTTAACTCCAAAAAAAAAGTATTTTTAGTATCTATTAAAAAAGATATAAAGATATCAGATATAGAAAATTTGGGTGCTAAATTTCATAGTTATATTAATTATGACAAGAAAAATGAATACTTTGTAAATTCAGACACAATTAATAATAAAATAAAAAATTTTGTAGGTTACTTTTTACATGGACTGAAATTAAAATCATATGAATTTAATATTTATAAATCTAAAAAAAATAAAAAAATTGTTTATATAAATGTTATAGAAAATAAGAATAAGATATCCACTCAAGACCACTTAAGATTTAAAGCTTTAGAGGAAGGAAGTTTTTTTGCAAGAGACCTTGTGTCGGAACCCGGAAATATCTTACATCCTGATGAATATGCAAAAAGAATAAATACACTTAAAAAATTTGGATTAAAAATAAATATATATGACAAAAAAAAATTAAAAAAACTTGGAATGAATGCTTTACTTGGTGTGGGACAGGGGAGTATTCGAGGGTCATACCTTGTAACAATAGAATGGAATGGAGCAAAAAATAATTCTAATCCTTTAGCTTTTGTTGGAAAAGGAGTTTGTTTTGATACTGGTGGTTACTCGTTAAAACCGGCAAAGTTTATGGAGGATATGACTTATGATATGGCTGGTTCTGCTACAGTAGTAGGTTTAATGAAAAATTTAGCATTAAGAAAAGCAAAAATAAATGCCGTTGGTGTTGTAGGGCTTGTTGAGAATATGGTTAGTGGAAATGCTCAAAGACCTGGCGACATAGTAAAATCTTACAGTGGTAAAACAATAGAAGTATTAAATACAGATGCCGAAGGTAGATTGGTTTTGGCTGATGCTTTAACTTTTACTGAAAAAAAATTTAAACCTAAGTTTATGATTGATTTAGCAACTTTAACTGGTGCTATTATAGTTTCATTAGGCTCCGAATATGCTGGCTTATTTTCAAATGATGATAAATTGTCAAAACAATTATTAGATGCAGGTGACAAAGTAGAGGAAAAATTATGGAGAATGCCTCTGCATAAAAACTTTGACAAACTTATTGATTCAAAAAATGCAGATATGCAAAATATTAATTATGTAGGTGGTGCAGGATCTATAACTGCTGCACAGTTTTTACAAAGATTTATTTTAAATAAAACACCTTGGGCGCACTTAGATATAGCTGGTATGGCATTTTCAAAATATGGTGGGGCTTTAAATTCAGGTGGAGCAACAAGTTATGGAGTAAGATTATTAAACCAACTAATAGAGGATAATTATGAGTAATACAGAACAAACACTATCAATTATTAAACCTGATGCGGTTGAAAGAAATTTAGATAATGAA
>Ga0209383_1002517_pt1 | contig 10731 bp, 9 predicted proteins | sample CoawatmetaG02DNA_FD_187510 | JGI IMG/M metagenome (GOLD analysis project Ga0209383, IMG submission 187510) | Marine microbial communities from the West Antarctic Peninsula - Coastal water metaG029-DNA (SPAdes) (version 2) | ecosystem: Environmental > Aquatic > Marine > Coastal ... | reverse complement strand
GGGTTTGCATATGTCTTAGATGAAGATAGGTCTTTCTTTGATAAATGTAATAGAGGATTGGTAAATCTGGAAAGAATTCATACGGAAGAAATGCAATCTCATAGAAAGCATTTAAAAGAAACAATTGTCGAGCATTACAGACAAACAAATAGCATTAAAGCTAAAGAGCTGATTGAGGATTTTGATAGGTTTGAGCCTTATTTCTGGCTAGTCGTTCCAGCAGCATCAAATATACAAGATTTATTAAAAGCGACCACAGCCAATGCAGCCTAGTTAAAAGCCTTCTGAAGATTTCGTTGATTAAATTTATCTGTCTTAAATGCCTTTCCAGAAGAGTTAATTAATATTAAATTTAACTTTCCTTGAGAAACCTTTTTATCATTTAAGATAAACTGCTTTAAATCTTCATATTTATATTTTTTATATTCAGAATTTAATCCTAATGAGTCAATAAGGTTAATAACATTGTCGAGCTGATAGTTTCTTATATGGCCCTCATGAAATGAAATTCTTGTAGCTATAATCATGCCTGTGATTACAGCCTCGCCATGGGTAATATTTTTATATTTATTGAAAGCTTCTAAAGCATGACCAAAAGTATGACCAAAATTTAAAATTGCTCTTATTCCGTTTTCTTTTTCATCTTCAGTAACAATTTTAGCTTTTGTTTTTATTGATTCCTCAATTATTTCTTCTAGGATTTTTAGTTGCCTATTCTTTATAGATTCTGAATTATCCTTAAGTAATTTATAGAGTTTTTTATTTCCTATAAAGGCATATTTGATAACTTCACCCATTCCAGAGTTGAATTCTTTTTGCGACAGTGTCTCTAGAAACTTACTACTTATTAAAACCAGGCTTGGGTTATTAAATGAACCAATCAAGTTTTTACCTTGCTTTATATTTATAGCAGTTTTACCTCCGACTGATGAGTCCACTTGAGACAATAGAGTTGTAGGTATCTGAATGAAATCAATACCTCTAAGAAATGTTGCAGCACAAAATCCAGTTATATCTCCAACGACCCCACCACCAAGGGCAATCATACAGTCGGACCTATCAAATTTTAAGTCTGCTAATTTTTCCTGAATAGTTATAAAAGAAGAGAATGATTTAGATTTTTCACCTTTTTCTAGTACATGGACATAGAACTTCTTTTTATCTCTTAGGATCTCTTTTACTTCACTTAGATACTTTTTTGGAACACCTGAGTCAGTAACAATAAAGACTTTATTTTTTCTTTTTATATGACTTAATAAATTAGCTTTAGTTAAAGCATTTTTTGCAATAATCACATTATATTTTGAGGGAGCTTTCCCAACAGTGATAATTCTAGCCATAATTTTTTACTAGCTTAACAATCTCAGCTGCAACCTCTTGGCTAGATTTGCCTTCAGTGTTTACTACATAATCGGCAACTTCTTCATAAAGACTTTCTCTTGTTTCATGGAGCTTTTTAAGAATTTCACCAGGATCTCCATTTTTAAGTAATGGCCTATCTTTATCTTTTGATGTTCTTTCAAGTTGGGTTGCAATTGGGGTAGCAAGATAAAATACTGAGCCTCGAGAAGACAACATCTCTCTGTTTGCTTCTGAAAGAATAACTCCTCCCCCAGTAGACAGTACAATAGAATTTTTTTGAACCATTTCTTCTAAAACAGCAGTCTCTCTTTTTCTAAAACCCTCTTCGCCCTCTAAATCAAATATCCAATCTATTGATGCGCCTGTTCGCGATTCAATTTCTCCATCTGTATCAAAAAATGTCAGGAATAGCTCACCTGATATTATCTTACCGACAGTTGATTTTCCCGATCCCATTGGACCAACTATGAATATGTTCATTTACAAGAATTATTTAAATATAGTATGAATTTTAGCACTGAACTATATAAAATGGTCTATAAGATGATAAAAGTTGTATTCTATCTAGAAACGCCTTGAACATATGATGTTAAAAATTATTAAAACTCTTTTCTATTTAGCTATTTCTGTCTGCGTAGCTGCAATTTTATTTATTCTTATTTCGTACCTTAGTTTAAAACCTAATTTACCTCAAATATCTCTTGTAAATGAAACAAACCTCCAAATGCCTTTGAAAATTTATACTGAGGATGAGGTTTTGATTGGAGAATACGGAGAAATTAAGAGAAGGCCTCTAAAATTTGATGGAATTCCTTTAAATATTAGGAATGCTTTTCTTGCTGCAGAGGATGATGCCTTTTTTGAGCATCAAGGTATAAGTTATTCTGGGCTTATTCGCTCTATCAAGAGATGCTTCGGCCCAAAAGGCTGTGTTGGTGGGGGTGGAACTATAACTATGCAGGTTGTAAGAGGATATCTTTTAACAAGAGATCAAACATTAAAAAGAAAAGCTAAAGAGATCTTTTTAGCTTTAGAGTTGGAGGGAAATATATCTAAAGAGGAGATTTTTGAACTCTATATTAATAGAAATTTCTTTGGAAATCGTTCATATGGCATAGAAGCTGCTTCAAATACTTATTTTAATAAATCTACCTTAGATCTTAACCTTGCTGAATCAGCCTCTATAGCTGCGATGGCTCAGGCTCCTTCCAGAGTTAATGCCATAAGATCACCTGTTAAAACAAAACAAAGAAGAAATTGGATTCTTTTTAGAATGCATAAGCTTGGATATATCAGTAATCAGGATTATCAAGAGGCAAAATCTATGCCTCTTGAGGTTACTAAAAATATCAATCTTTATGATGTTGATGGCAGATACTTAGCAGAGCTTGCAAGACAGCAGATAATTCAAAGGTATGGTTTACAGGCATATAAAAATGGATGGTCTGTTTATACGACTCTGGACTCTAAATTACAAAAAAGCGCCCATAATAACTTGAACAAACAGCTTACAAGTTATCACAAAAGACATGGGTGGGTAGAGTCGCCGAATTTTATAGAAATCTTTACTACTGAAGAATTAGACCAATTAAAAAATCTTAATAATAATTTTATTTACCTAGCCATCAATGCTGAAAATTCAGGAGAGAATCCTAATTCGTTTCTAAATAAAATAAATTCTATTTTCGATAACTATCCTTACTATCAGACTCATTCGAAAGGAATCGTAATTAACTTTTCTAATGATGTGCTTTATTTTTTAAATGAAAAATTTGAAATTCAAAAAATACCTTGGTCATCTGAGTACAGCTGGGCTAGAAGTCGTATAACAATCAACCAGAAGGGAGCAATACCTAAATCTTTTGTAGATTTTTTAAATATAGGCGATTTTATATATTTAAAAAAAGAAAATGAATTTTTGCTACTTGATCAAATTCCAGAAGCTCAAGGTTCTTTAGTATCTCTGAATCCGAATACAGGTTCTGTTGTGGCATATGTGGGAGGATTGAATTTTAGTAAGAGTAACTTCGATAGAGTGAGACTGTCTTATCCTCAATCAGGCTCTAGTTTTAAACCTTTTTTATATGCATCGGGTTTAGCAAATGGATATAACTTATCTTCATTAATAAATGATGCTCCAATCGTTTTCGAAGATAAAAATCTTGAAAGTGTATGGAGACCACAAAACTATACAGGTAAATTCTATGGCCCAACATCCTTAAGGGAGGCCCTCATTCAATCAATAAATATTGTTTCTATAAAGCTATTGAGAGAGATAGGAGTTAACAAGTCCCAAGATTTTCTTAACAAATTTGGTTTTGAAAAATCTAGATTACCTTCAGACTTGTCTTTGGCATTGGGTTCTGGAAACTTTTCACCAGTTGAAATGGCCAGAGCTTTCAGTGTTATTGCTAATGGAGGGTTTCTAATTGATCCTTGGTATATAGCAAAAATAGAAGATAGAGATGGAAATACTATATATTCCCAAAACAGCTATACCTCTTCTAATATTAGTAAAGACTTATCAGCTTTTCCTTGGCTCAATACCTTAGAAATGAATATTAAAACCCCTTATTTTTTAATTAAGCCAGAATATAAAAATGAAAGAGTTATTGATGAAAGGATAGCTTATCTTATTCAAAATAATCTTGAAGAGTTAATAGCTAGAGGCTCCGCAGGAAGAAGGTCATCTATTTTAAAAAGAAATGATATTGCTGGAAAGACAGGAACCACCAATGATGCCATTAGCACCTGGTTCTCTGGCTTTCATGAAGATCTAGTTACAACGGTATGGGTTGGTACAGATGATTTTTCATCTCTTGGAGATAATGAATTTGGATCTACTATTGCCTTACCAATTTGGGTTGATTTCATGAGTAATGCGCTAGAAAAACTGGACGTTAAATCTAAGCCCATTCCAGAAGGTTTGTCATTTGTAAGAATAAATAAGCTTACAGGTCAGGTAGATAACTCAGAAAATAAAGATTCTTATTTTGAGCTGCTCCTAGATGAAAATATTGAAGACTAACTTTTAAATATATTTAAAGAGAGCAGTTCCCAAATATTTTCTATATAAGTACTTGGAGATTCTTTAAATTTTGATCTGATATATCTTCCGACATTTCCCTCAACACAAGTAACTATAAGCTGAGCAGAAATTCCTGGTTGAGCAATTAATTTATCTACATCCTCTTGGAGGGTTTGTTTTATAAAGAGCTCAAATCTTTCAAAAAACTGATTAACAGAATCTGAAACATTTTGCTCATCAGATGAAAGAGCCTCTCTTGATAACAGCCTAGCAAAGCCTTTATTTTTTTCTATAAAAAGCATAAAGAATAAAAATGCATTTTTAGCCTTGTCCTTAGAATCTAAGTCTGAATTTTTTAGCTCTCCACATTTAGTAAATATGGCATTATCACAAAATGAAAAAAGTTCAGCGTATATAGCTCTTTTGCTTGGGAAGTGCCTATATAGAGCAGCCTCCGTGACGCCTGACTTTTTTGCTAAAAGCGCAGTCGTGACTTTAGATAAATTTCGCTCCTCAAGAAGACTTGCTAGCGACTGAAGAATTATATTTTTTCTATCATTTTTCATTAGTTAGTTTAAATTTATAACAATATCTGGATAAATGCGAGATAGTTCATACATAAATAAATTTTTAATACTCTCCATTTCCTCTAATGAATCGCCCTCAAATCTTAAAACTAGTTTTGGAGAAGTATTTGAAGCTCTGATTAAACCCCAGCCATTTTCAAAATTTACTCTTAAGCCATCTATCGTAATTTTCTCACCATCCAAATTACATTGGCCTATAAAATTTTCAATAATTTTAAATTTTGTATCGTCTGTTACTGAAATATTTAGTTCCGGAGTAGAGAAGGATTTTGGAAGTACGTCTATAAGTTGAGAAATAGATTGATCAGAATTATTTATAATTTCAGCAATTCTAGCAGCCGCATAGTGCCCGTCGTCAAATCCATACCATTTGTCATTGAAGAATATATGTCCACTCATTTCACCACCTAAAAGTGCACCAGTTCTTTTGATGGCTTTTTTTATATGAAAATGACCTGTTGGAGCCATAACAGGTTCGCCTCCATTTTCAATGATTATATTATCCAAGTGATCTGAACATTTGACATCAAATACAATTTTTCCTTTTTCACGAGAAAGAATATCTTTCGAAAATAACATCATCAACTTATCAGGAAATACAGACTCACCATTATTTGTAACCATTCCAACTCTGTCGCCGTCTCCATCAAACGCTAGCCCAACATCAGCAGATTGTTTTGCAACCTCTTCAATTAGATCTGATAGATTTTCAAGTTTTCCAGGATCTGGATGATGGTTGGGGAAATTACCATCTACCTCACTAAATAATTCATATACTTCACAGCCTAATTTTTTAAATAACTCTGGCGCCACACATCCTGCGGCTCCATTACCACAATCTAAAACAACTTTTAATTTAGATGCATTAGGCAGTTCTATATTCTCAAGAACTTCATTAATATACTGATCTTTTATATCACTAAAGCTCAACTTCCCTTTAGTTATTTCTTCTTTAGAGTCAATACTTTCGTATAAAGAAAGTATCTCCAATCCAGACACAGAATTGTCATTAATTACCATTTTAATGCCATTGTGGTTTTTTGGATTATGACTTCCTGTAATAATGATCCCGCTCTTAGAGCTTTCCTTTTTAGCTGCAAAATAGAGCATTGGACTAGTTACTAAACCGATATTATTAACATTAATTCCAGAATCAACCAGCCCTAAACAAAAAGCCTTAAGCAATGAGGGCCCTGATAATCTTCCATCTCTTCCAACAGCAACAGTATCAACATTTTCTTTTTTACATTTCTTGGCAATGGCAAAAGCTATATGTTTTATAGAAACCTCATTAAGCTCCTCTGGATAGACCCCTCTAATATCATTTTCTCTAAATATAGATTTAGTTACTTTCATTTTTTTCCCTTTAGTTATGAAGCTTATTTTGTCATAATGATTTTCTTTATTATATCTTGTTAAAATGTTTGTAAACACTGATTCAAAAGTTATTTGGAAAAATGGTTCCTATGAAAAATGGGAGGATTCTTCTATACATATCTTATCCCACACCGTGCATTATGGCACTGGAGTCTTTGAGGGTGTAAGAGCCTATAATACTCCGAATGGCCCAGCTATTTTTAGATTAGAGGAACACACTGACAGGCTTTTTGATGCAGCAAGTCAAATTGGGGTTGTTATTCCATACTCTAAAGAAGAGTTAATTCACGCTCAAAAAGAAATTTTTGTAAAAAATAATTTAAACGAAGGTTATTTAAGACCCATTGTTTTTCTTGGTAACGAATCTCTAGGAATAAGGGCTATCGATTTAACCGTAAATGTAGCAATTGCAGCATGGGAATGGCCTTCATATATGAGCCCTGAATCGAAAGAGGCAGGAATTTCTATAATTAAATCTTCTTATGAGCAATATAGTAACCCCCTTCATTCTGGTTACAAGATCATTGGAACATATATCAACTCTACAATGGCCCTTCATGAGGCCATTAAAGCTGGTGCCGATGAGGCGTTACTAATGGATAAAAATGGTTTTATCTCTGAAGGAAGTGGTGAGAATATCTTTCTTGTTAAGAATAATCTTATTACTACGCCAAGAACAGAGCATTGCCTTAATGGAATAACAAGACAGTCTGTCATGCAGATAGCCCAAGACTTTGGCTATGAAGTTCAAGAAAAAGATTTAACTTATGAGGACTTGGTTGATAGTGATGAAGCTTTCTTCTCAGGCACAGCTGTAGAAATTACACCAATTTCTAAGATCGATAGTAATATTATTGGCACTGGCTCTCGAGGTGAGATTACAACTAAACTTCAAAATACTTATAGTGAAATAGTGTCTGGAAGAAATGATGTTTATAAAGATTGGCTCAGCCTAGTAAATTAAAAAAATCTTTTGCAAAAACTTAAAATCGCAATTTTTAGTTATAGGAGTGCTCCGTTTGGAGGTGGCCAGGGAGTCTATGTTCATGATATCTCAAGAGCATTAAGTGCCTCAGGACATTATGTTGAAATTATATCTGGACCTCCTTATCCAAATTTACCTGAAGGTATTGTCTTAAATAAACTACCAGGATTAGATTTGTTTCAAACATTCTCTTTTAAAGAAAGATTAAAGATCTTCTTTAGCAAGAAATCAAAAAAATTAATAGATGTCTATGAATTTATAGCAACACTTTTTGGTAGCTTTCCAGAGATGAGAACTTTTGGAAATAGATCTTATCGATGGCTTCTGAATAATAATAACTATGACATTGTGATTGATAACCAGTCAATAAGTTATGGAATACTGGATATACAAAAAATTGTTCCATTTATTGAAATTATCCATCACCCTATAACGAAGGATTACAAGCATGAGCTTGAGGCAAGCAATAAATTTCTATATAGATTGTCTAGATACAGATGGTATTCCTTTTTAGGCATGCAAAAAAAAGTTGCCCCTCAAATTAAAAGAATTATTACTCCATCAAAAAACTCTCAAAAAGATATATCAATAGATTTTAAATGTAGCCCAAGTAATATTTCTGTAATAAATAATGGCCTTGATATTGATAAATTTATTCCATATAAAAATATAGAAAGACTACCTTACCGACTAATAACCACTGCTAGTGCAGATGTCCCATTAAAGGGATTAGATTACACCTTGAGAGCCCTTAGCAAGCTTAGAGAAGATTATGTCAATATAAATCTAGTTATCATTGGTAAGCTAAAAAATGATGGCCACACATCAAGATTAATTAAGTCTTTGCAAATTGAAGATATCGTATGTTTTAAGACAGATCTAACTAAAGAAGATATAGCAGTGGAATATGCTTTGAGCTCCATTGCTATTGTGAGCTCCTTATATGAAGGTTTTGGCTATCCGGTTATAGAGGCTATGAGTTGCGGGGTTCCTTTAATAGCAGCAAACACATCTTCAATACCTGAGTTAGTAAAAGATTTTGCTACATTGATACCGCCTAAAGATACTCCGGTATTAATCTCCTCCATTGAGCAAATTTTGAATAACTACAAACAATATGAAAAGGTTGCTGAAGAAGGAAGAGACCATGTAATCAATAATTTTAACTGGACAAAAATAATAAGTGAATATGAAGATGTTATTTACCAAACTATAGAGGATTTTAAGAATGCTAACATTTGATTTTAATAAAATTGATCTTATAAATAATAGCGGTACTATGCTTGATGTTGGCTGTGGCGAGGGAAGGCATATATTCGGTTTGATGCAGAAATTTCCTAATCTTCATTGTACTGGTTTAGATCTTCATGATGATTCACTAAAAAAATCACAGGAGGGCTATGAATTTTTTAAGTCAATATCTAATGCTGGGGCAGAGTTCATAAAAGGCTCTGTTTACTCCTTGCCATTTCCTGATAATAGCTTTGATTTAGTTGTTTGCTCTGAAGTTTTAGAGCATCTTCATGAGTATAAAGATGCAATAGTTGAAATTAACAGAGTTCTGAAGCCAGGAGGTAGTTTTCTTGCAAGCGTACCTTCTGCTTGGCCTGAAAAGATTTGCTGGGCATTGTCAACTGAATATCAGAACCAGCCTGGCGGACATTTAAGAATTTTTAAAAAAAATAATCTAGTTAATGAGATATCTGAAAGAGGTTTTAATTTTGTCCAGTCAGAAAAATTTCATTCAATACATAGCCCATATTGGTGGTTAAGATGTTTATTTTGGAAAAACCAAGAAACTAATATTCTGGTAAGAGTATATAAAAAATTACTTGAAACACACATTTTAAAAAAACCACTTTGGATTGACTTAATTGATAAGTCCTTAAACCCAATCATGGGTAAAAGCACTGCAATGTATTTTACAAAAAAATGAACTGGGTAGATTTACAGGATAGATTGTTGCCGGCAAAGAACTGGATTATCCAAAATCAACTTTTAGACGGCTCAATACCATGGGATGAGAAGGGAAAGTGTGATGCATGGGACCACTCGGAATGCCTAATTTCATTGGCAATCTATGCAGAATGGGATGCATTTGAAAAAGGTATAGATTGGTTTTTTAGTAATCTTAATAGTCATGGTCTGATTTATTCAGAGTTTAATAATCAGAAACCAACTCAATTAAACTATCAAAGCCATCATGCTCCATATATTGCTCTTCCGCTTCTGCAAAGGTATTTAATTGATAAGAATCTAGCAAACTTAAATAAATATTTACCTCAGCTGACAACTATCTTTAGTTCTCTCTTAGGCTTCATGGACGAAGATGGGATGTATTATTGGTCTAAAGACGACGACGGCTATTCAGATAATTCATTGATAACTGCATCTATGTCTATTGCAATTTCTGTTCAAGCATATGCTTCAATTCTTGAAATTCTGGATCTTACTAGTGAAGACAGTCACTATGATAAAGATTTTAAATCTAAGTCATTGCAAGATCTAAAAACATTATTAAATAGTTCTTTCTGGGCTAATTCAGAAATACCATGGAGTAAGTTTGATAGAGATGGCGTTGATAGATCAAGGTTTTCAATGGACTTCTTTTATCAATCGTTGGCAAGAGTAAACATGGATAAAGATTTCTTTAAATCAAATTTTAAGAATTTTTATGAGCAAGGTTTAGGAATAAAATGCGTCGAAGAGGAGCCATGGGTAACAATAGCGGAAACCTCTGAATGTATTATTGCTACTTATTTAAATTATGACAAATCTCTAGCTATAAAGATGTTTGAAGATATCCTAAAGTTTCAAAATCAAGATGGAATTTTTCCAACAGGCTATCAATACAAACTAGATATTTTATGGCCAAATGAACAGTCTACATGGACAAATGCTGCTTTAATAATTGCTGCAAATGTTATTTATGGTGGTGACGATAATATTTTTTCTTTTTTAGCTAATAAGTCTTAGCGCAACTAGACTATTCACTCTTTCTATAAGCTCAAAATTCTCTTTTAAGGCTTTTTCATAGATTTCTTTTGGTGCTTGACCTCCATCTGCCTCAGTATCATATATATCATGAATAGCTAAAATGCCGCCTTTTCTAATTTTTCCTTTCCAGGATGCATAATCCAACCTTGCAGATTCAAATGTATGACTACCATCTATAAAAACAATATCTAAATCATTTTCTAAATTTTTTGCAGCTGATGCAGAATCACTAACTAAGGCACTAATAGAGTTATCTAAGTTAAATTTACTTATGTTCTTAAGAAGAGTTGGCAGGGTATCAACTCTATTTTTTTTGTAATCAAATTCCTCTGGATCAAAATACTCTTGGCCTAACTGCTGTTCTTCTGAGCCTCTGTGATGATCAATAGTTACAA
>Ga0209383_1002514_pt1 | contig 10734 bp, 3 predicted proteins | sample CoawatmetaG02DNA_FD_187510 | JGI IMG/M metagenome (GOLD analysis project Ga0209383, IMG submission 187510) | Marine microbial communities from the West Antarctic Peninsula - Coastal water metaG029-DNA (SPAdes) (version 2) | ecosystem: Environmental > Aquatic > Marine > Coastal ... | reverse complement strand
CTTTTGCTGGATAGGTGAACCAAAATTTTCTTGTAAAAAAATAATGGAATTCAAAATCTAACTCTGGTGTCACATATGGATTTGGAATATTTTCAAAGGGTAGAGAAATCCTAAGCGCCATACTTTTACCTCCAGCATCACTTGCACCTCTGTTCGCTGCGATCATGATACCTGGACCTCCGCCTGAACAAACAACATATTTTTGATACTGACCTTCCAAATTAAGAGACCATTGTGTCAATTTTTTTGAGAGCTCTCTTGTGGCATTATAGTACTCAGCTAATTTAGTATTTTTACTGAGTCTTTCTTCTCCACCTAGATCTTCAGGAGATGGAGCTCTTGCTGATCCAAAAATCACTATGGTATCTTCGATATTTTGCTCTTCAAGTTGTAATTTTGGGTAAAGGTATTCTGATAAAATTCTTAGAGGGCGAGCATCCTTGCTGGTCAAAAAATCTAAATTTTTGTAGGCTTTTTCTATTACTGGGATTTTTGTATCTTTAGGTTTTGTCATAACTGTACTATAACAAACTTATCTTTCTATAAAATTTTAGATTTGATGAGTGGTGGAGCTATTAGTCCAAAACTGGAACCAATTAATTCCCCACTTCAAGAGATTAGACTATGTCTTTGAAGAATAGTCAAAATATAGAGAATCTTAAGCATGAATACATCTATGGCAGTGTTCATAAAGATGGAAGAAGAAGCTTTAAGTCCTTGGATAATCTTATTAAAGAGTTTGAGCTATCGCCATCAACTATCTATAGGCGTTCTTCAAAAGAATCATGGAAAGATCAACGTATAGCTTTCAGAGCTGAACTTAGTGAAGAGATTAAAAAAGCTAAAAAGTACGATATTGTGAATGATATCCAGTTTATTCAGAACAAAGCTACAAGCGGTCTCTCTCTTATATTAGATAAAGCTATAGAATGCTTACATAAAGATACATCTATTAACCCTAGAGGCTTATATAACCTCACTCAAACTATTATTGCTTGTTCTAGAAACCTTCCAGCAATAGCTGAGAGCGATGAAGATGATAACGAAGGATTCAGAAGAACAATGGAGATGTTAGATCAAATAGCCGACTTTAAAAGAGATAATCCTGGATTTGATTTTAAATAGCTGAGAAGTCTGCATCACTTATACTGCTTAATGATGTGTTTTGAATGATAATTAGGAACTCACCTGTATCTGTCTTCTTAACAACCACATGACTTGAATAACTACCTGTACCTTGTTCAACGGTAAGTTGACTATAATTTAGACCGCTCATACCAATGATGTCAGTGCCATCGGTAAAGTCAGTTATTACATCTGCACCACTTATTGAAGCACCACCTTCATTTGCTTTGATAGTAAAGACATCTATCCCAGCTCCTCCTGTATAGGTATCAGCACCAGCACCACCATCAAGTGTGTCATCGCCAGCATCACCATAGATAGTATCATCACCACCACCACCACTTATAGTATCGTCTCCATCCGTAATACCATAAGACCTTATTCCATAGGTTGTCCCTGAAGAATCACTAAGATGATCATCACCATAAATGATATCATTGCCGCCTCCACCATTTAATGTATCGTTACCACCAGCCCCAATAATTACATTGGCATTATCATCGCCGGTAAGACTATCGTTATTATTTCCAGCTCCAATGTTATTAAAATTTGATGCATTTGATAGATCAGATGCTAAATTAAAAGTAATTGAAGAATTTATAGATTCATTTGTCCAGCACCCAGACTCTCCAGGCGTGGCAAATACTAATGTATTAGATCCAGAACCACCGTTAATTGTTGAGTCCTCAGAAAGACTTGCTACTGAGGTATAAATAACATCATCGCCATCACCAGCATTTATTGAATCTGCACCATCACCTCCACATATAAAATCATTACCAGATCCACCTGTAATAGTGTCGGCTTTATAACCTCCAAAAATCACATCATTACCTGAGCTGCCGTGGATAGTAAAAGTTTCTTGTCCATTAAACTCAAAACCTTTGTAACTGTTCATTCTGTATTGAGGTAACCACTTACCAGTGTCAGGTAAAACTATTTCAACAGTATTTGAAGGACTCTCATATACAAATGCATAGACAGACCCATAAGCCCCTGAAAAAGGTGATAAATCATATCTGTTGTCTGATACAAAACGATAAGTTTTACTATTGGCGGTTATATAACCATCCCATTTCATTTCTCCAGTCCAAGATAAGATATCTTTGAAATTAATTGTTCCACCATTTGCATCAATCAATGACATTGATGAACCTTCTGATGTAGGAATTGATCTATTAACAAAATCACCAAGTCCATTGGAGACATATGAAATATTTAAAACATTTGTTCCTGACCCACCTGTAATATCATCAGTATAATTTCCAGATTTACTAGCTATATTAAAAGTATCATCTCCTGCCCAACCAATTAAAGTATCACTGCCCGCTCCACCATTGAATGTATCATCTCCTGCTCCCCCAATTAGAATGTCGTCACCTGAAGTTCCGTTAATGGTTTGATCGGTTGTATTGGTTGATTGAAAATCAATTGCTGAAATAGATGATGATGAAATACCTGAAAGAGTTAAAAGAATATCAGAACCATTTTTAACTTGAGTATCACTTTCACTAACCACAAAAGTTAAGCTGCCAACATTGAGAGAACTATCAAAACCAATGGCATCTATACCATCAGTAAAGTCGGTTAAAGTATCAGAGTTAGATGATGAGGTAATAATAATAGTGTCACTTCCTGAGCCTGATATTATTGTGTCATTTCCAGCACCGCCATCAATAGTGTCATCGCCATCATCACCATAAATAGTATCATCACCATCGCCACCAGAAATAGTATCGTTACCTTCTGTTAAACTATATGACCTGATTCCATAGGTTGTCCCTGAAGAATCATTAAGATGACTGTCACCATAGATAGTATCGTTGCCACCGCCGCCGTTTAATACATCATCACCACCAGCTCCAATAATTACATTGTCATTATTATCGCCGGTAAGAGTGTCATTAGAAGATCCGCCGCCAATATTTAAGAAATTAGAAGCATTAGCAAGGTCTGATGAAAGATTAAATGTTATTGCTGCATAAGATTCATTATCCCAACCACCTGACTCGCCTGGTTTATCAAATACTAAAGTATTTGAACCAGAGCCTCCATTGATTGAAGTATCTTCTGTGAGACCTGCAACAGATGTATAAATAACATCATCGCCATCACCAGCGTCTATTGAATCTGCACCATCTCCACCAAAGATATAATCATTACCTGCTCCTGCAGTAATAGTATCGCCTTTATAGCCTCCAAAAATAACATCATTACCTGAACTCCCATGAATAGTGAAGGTTTCTTGTCCATCAAACTCAAACCCTTTATAGCTACTCATCCTATATTGAGGCAACCATTTACCGGTATCAGGTAAAACAATTTCAACCGTATTAGCGGGATTCTCATACACAAATGCATAGACAGATCCATAAGCACCTGAAAAAGGCGTTAAATCATACCTGTTGTCTGATACAAAACGATAAGTCTTGCTGTTCGCTGTTATATAACCGTCCCATTTCATTTCTCCAGTCCAAGACAGGATATCTTTAAAATTTATTGTTCCGCCATTTGCATCTACCAATGACATTGATGAGCCTTCTGATGTTGGAATTGATCTAGTAACAAAATCACTTAATCCGTTTGAGACATATGAGATGTTCAAAACATTCGTACCTGATCCTCCATTTATTGTATCTATCCAACTCCCTGACTTAGTTGCAATATTAAAAATATCATCTCCACCCCAACCAATTAAAGTATCGCTTCCAGCAACTCCATTAAAAGTATCATCTCCTGCTCCACCAATTAATACATCATCTCCAGAAGTTCCATTAATAGTTTGATTAGAGGTGTTTGTTGATTGAAAATCAATTGCTGAAATAGATGATGATGATAAGCCTGTTAGAGTAAGAAGAATATCAGAACCATTTTTAATTTGGGTATCATTTCCACTGGCCACAAAGGATAAGTTACCGACATTTAGGGAATTATCAAAACCAATGGCATCTGTACCATCAGTAAAGTCAGTCAAGATGTCGCTATTGGTGGATGAGGTAATGATAATGGTATCACTTCCAGTTCCTGAAGATATGGTGTCATTGCCAGCACCGCCGTCAAGAATATCATCTCCGCCATCACCATAAATAACATCATCTCCATCACCGCCAGAAATAGTATCATTGCCATCAGTGATGCCATAAGATCTAATGCCGTATATTGTTCCTGATGAATCATTTAGATGATCATCGCCATAAATAGTATCGTTGCCACCGCCGCCGTTTAAGGTATCGTTACCGCCTGCTCCGATGATTACATTGGCATTATCATCGCCTGTAAGAGTGTCATTATTTCCGCCGCCGCCGATATTTAAAAAACTAGTAGCATTAGAAAGTTCAGATGATAAATTAAATGAGATAGCGCCATAAGATTCATTATCCCAGCACCCGGATTCACCTGGAGTTGCGAAAACTAAGGTATTTGATCCTAACCCTCCATTGATTGAAGAATCTTCAGTCAGACCAGCCTTGGATGTATAAACCACATCATCGCCATCACCAGCATCTATTGAATCTGCACCATCTCCACCACAAATATAATCATTACCAGAACCACCTAATATGGTATCTCCTTTATATCCTCCAAATATAGCTTCGTTTCCTGCTCCTCCATAAATAGTGAAAGTTTCTTGTCCATCAAACTCAAAGCCTTTATAGCTACTCATTCTATATTGAGGCAACCATTTACCATTGTCAGGTAAAACTATTTCAACCGTATTAGCGGGGTTTTCATACACAAACGCATAAACAGAGCCATAAGCGCCTGAAAAAGGCGTTAAATCATACCTGTTGTCTGATACAAAACGATAAGTCTTGCTGTTCGCTGTTATATAACCATCCCATTTCATTTCACCGGTCCAGGATAAAAAGTTTTTAAAAGTTATTTTATTTGAGCTACTATCTTCAAAATACATCTCTGAACCTTCTGATCCTGGTATTGAGATACTTGAAAAGTCAGAAAGGCCATTTGGTACTGCAGAAATTATAAGAGTATTTGAACCACCACCACCATCAATAACTTTATCAACAGCAAAGGCTGGAATACTACTTACTAGTAGTAATAGACTTATAGAAAATAACTTAGATAGCTGAGAAGTCTGCATCACTTATACTGCTCAATGATGTGTTTTGAATAACAATTAGGAACTCACCTGTATCTGTCTTCTTAACAACCACATGACTTGAATAACTACCTGTACCTTGCTCAACAGTAAGGTCGCTATATTGAAGACTGCTTAAGCCAATAAGATCAACTCCATCGCTGAAATCTGCAAGAGTATCAGCGTCACTAATACTTGAACCGCCATCGCCAGAACGAATTACAATAACATCAGAACCAGTTCCACTATAAATAGTATCAGCTCCTGTTCCGCCATCTAAAGTATTATCACCAGCAGATGCATATAAAATATCGTTCCCAGCACCGCCATAAAGATTGTCATCAGTATCTACTCCACTTGCAATACCTGAACCGCTTGTAGTATCTGCGTATAAATTATCATTACCATCATTACCATTTAAGGTGTCGGCACCACTATTACCAATTAAAATATTAGCATTAGCGTCTCCGTTGAGAGTTTCTGCTGAAGTAGTTCCTGCAAGATTTTCAAAGTTTGTTGCACCAGCTGTTGTTAAGCTAATGCTTGATGGAGGATTAGCACTTTCACCAAATGAAAGAGTATCAGTTCCAGCACCGCCATCAAGTTTTGAGATACTAGCATTTTGAATCGTTTGATAACCGCCAGCATCTGCTCCAAACATAACCGAAACAGTATCATCACCTGCTCCCATATCAATACTGTCGGTATTAATAAGTTTGGCTGAATTAATAGAATCATTTCCATCTTTTAAATCTATTGTTAGATCACCTGTGTAATTACTACCGCCTCTTTGAATATTTAGATTAAGAGTTTCTTGGGAAGCACTTCCAATATATTCAATGTCATCGCTGCAATTAAATCCTAAAGTATGACTGCCTGAGCAAATATTTTGTGCATACCAAACAGTAGACCCATAACTGTGAATTGTTTTTTGGCTGGTGCTATAAAAAGCATTTGAAATACCGCCATCGCCAGAATTAATTGAAGTACTTGGAGCAAATGCATAACTGATGCTATTGACTGTGAGAGCTTCAATACCATTAAATGTGACTGAGCCACCTGCTGAATCTGTTGCAGTAATATCACTTCCTGAAATACTTAATACAAAATCCTTTAAGCTACTGATTCCTGAATAAGCGATATTAAGAGTATCGGTTCCAGCACCACCAATAATTGTATCGGTATATGATCCAGATTTGGATGCAATATTAAAGATATCGTTGCCACCCCATCCAACTAAAGTATCACTTCCAGCGCCGCCATTAAATGTATCAATGCCTGCACCACCAATTAAATAATCGTTACCACTTGTTCCATTAAATGTTTGTGCATCTGTTGAAGTGGATTGAAAATCTAAATAAGTAAGGTTGCTAGAACTAAAAGATAATAATTTCATTAAATATTCACTGCCGGCAGAAATAATAGTATCGCTACCACTTGCTGCAATAGTTAAGTCAGAAAAACCTAATGATGAATCAAGACCAATAGCATCAACTCCATCGCTGAAATCTGCAAGAGTATCAGCGTCACTAATACTTGAACCGCCATCGCCAGAACGAATTACAATAACATCAGAACCAGTTCCACTATAAATAGTATCAGCTCCTGTTCCGCCATCTAAAGTATTATCACCAGCAGATGCATATAAAATATCGTTCCCAGCACCGCCATAAAGATTGTCATCAGTATCTACTCCACTTGCAATACCTGAACCGCTTGTAGTATCTGCGTATAAATTATCATTACCATCATTACCATTTAAGGTGTCGGCACCACTATTACCAATTAAAATATTAGCATTAGCGTCTCCGTTGAGAGTTTCTGCTGAAGTAGTTCCTGCAAGATTTTCAAAGTTTGTTGCACCAGCTGTTGTTAAGCTAATGCTTGATGGAGGATTAGCACTTTCACCAAATGAAAGAGTATCAGTTCCAGCACCGCCATCAAGTTTTGAGATACTAGCATTTTGAATCGTTTGATAACCGCCAGCATCTGCTCCAAACATAACCGAAACAGTATCATCACCTGCTCCCATATCAATACTGTCGGTATTAATAAGTTTGGCTGAATTAATAGAATCATTTCCATCTTTTAAATCTATTGTTAGATCACCTGTGTAATTACTACCGCCTCTTTGAATATTTAGATTAAGAGTTTCTTGGGAAGCACTTCCAATATATTCAATGTCATCGCTGCAATTAAATCCTAAAGTATGACTGCCTGAGCAAATATTTTGTGCATACCAAACAGTAGACCCATAACTGTGAATTGTTTTTTGGCTGGTGCTATAAAAAGCATTTGAAATACCGCCATCGCCAGAATTAATTGAAGTACTTGGAGCAAATGCATAACTGATGCTATTGACTGTGAGAGCATTTATACGAGTAAAATCAATTTCATTTCCACTTACATCTATAGCTTTAATATAATTTAGTTCTCCAGAAGAATAAGAACTTAAAGTGAGGTCTTTTAAACTTGTTATCCCTGAGACATTAATAGTTAAAGAATCAGTTCCGGCTCCACCATCAACAACCTTGTCAACAGCAAAAGATGGAATGCTAGTGACCAATAGAAAGGCTAAGGTTAACTTTTTAATATTTTTATTAATCACGTCTATAAAGCATCAATAATAATGGTGTCATCACCCAAACCACCAGAAATAGTATCTGAGCCAGCTCCTGAGGTTATTGTGTCATCACCAGCCTCTCCTCTTAAATCATCATCACCAGCGCCACCATTAATAGTATCGTTGTCTTTACCACCAAGAATTTTATCAGCATCGGCATTACCATTTAAAACATCATTACCGGCGTAACCATAAATATGATCGTCATTATCACCGCCGTTTAAAGTGTCAACTCCTGAACCACCTAAAATTTTATCGTTGCCAGCTAAGCCGTTAACAGTATCAGTACCGTTGAAGCTTGCAATTAGATCCGAGCCTGAAGTTCCTGTAATGGTATCGTCACCGTCAGTTCCCATAACCACATTGGCATTAGGGAAGTTTGTATTAGTATCGGTACCTAAGATATCGGCTACAGTATCAGCAGCAAGGGTAACTAATGTATCTACTTTGCCATCTAGGGCAGTTTGTAAAGTTGTAGCATTTTGTCCTGATGGGAAGCTACCGTTACTATTAATATTAGTGCCAACAATCTGACTCATATCAAGGCCCTTAATACCTGAATTAAGCTGAGTTAGTCCAGTAGCAAAACCGGTATAGCTAGCAAAGCTTGAAAGTTGTGAATCAATATAGGCATCAGCTTTGGTCATAATAGTACTAATTAAAGTCTCACTCATAACTTCGTAATCATCAATAATAGAATCTAGATAGGCATAGACATCAGTAGTAATACTATTATTAACAAGCACTTGGCTATAGGTATAGCTAGTACCAGAAATAGTTACTGTTGAGGTATCAAGTTTATTTTTAATATAAGCGTTTATAGATGCTTTAGAATCTTTAAAGATATTATCAGCAAGAATAGCTTTTTGAGCGCTATTGGCGAGTATCTCCTCACCATCAGTTATAAAAGCACTCACACTGCTTCTACCTAAAACAGCATTTTGAACGTTAGATAGAGTGAGTCTAATTTCTTCTTGCGCTTCAACAGTCGTGTCGTTAGTTACAGGAATAGTAAGCGTTGTTGACATAGATCCAGCAGGAATAGTAACGGTGCCAGAGCTTAAAGAGTAATCAGATGATGAAGCGGTACTTGCATCTGCAATAGCATAGTCAAGTGTGACATCAGAGGCTGCAGCTTGGGATAGATAGAAAGAAATATCTTTTGAAGTAGCATTTTCATGCACATAAATATCATCAGCAAAAACTGTTATACCAGGATTGGCATTAACGCCAAAGGTACCTTGAATTTTGGTAAAGGTATTATCTAAGTGATCGTAAATACTAAAATTATCAAATTCTACTAAATAGGTAAATTCAGCAGCTGCATCTAAGAAGGAAGATAGCCCAGTTACTTCTGATGGGAAGACATTGAAGAGTTTGGACAATCTTAAGCTCAGAGTTGCTGGTCTATTAGGGCCATCTTGGGTAACGGTAAAGATATCTTCAACTTGATTGGTTGGTGTTATTGATAAAGTTGTACCGCTTCTATCAAAGAAAGATGCCGTTATTGAACTACTTGCAGGTAACTTAATTTTAAAGTTAGTACCGTCTGATTCCCAATTAGCAGTAAGAGCAATTTGTAAGTAATCTTCATCAGAAGCTTGAGTTGTATCAGCTCCCATGAAGAGTTTTAAGATGACTCCAGTTGAGCCGCTGCCAGCAGCTGGAATATTAGCTAACTCAAAGTTGAGATCCATAGGTGTGCCAGTACCATCATTATCTAAAATCTGTTTTAGATTATCGTAATCAAGCTTAGCTCCATCTAAATCGGCTACTAAAGTTGTTGAGCCATCATGGACTCCATATAAAGAATAATTAACTGCACTTGATGATGGGCCATTTACATAATCGGTCATCACTGCCTTATTATTCTTGAACTGGATATTATTAATCGGTGGATTGTTTGCTAGTGCAGTATCAACATAACCGTTAAAAATAGCATCGTAAGCATCTTGTTTAAGTCCAATAATGTCAGTAGCTGAACTCAAAGTAATAGAAGTTCCAGCAGCAGTTGTTAAAGTTGAAGATAAGACGGATAAAGCTTGGTCAGTTATATATTTATGAATACTATAGTTACCTCCTCCCATTGTCATTAGTAACTGACTAGCTGCAAAGACTGGTCTGGCCTCAGAAGCAAGTGTTGTATCTGAACCATTAAAGTAAGCAATAGGATCAAAGCCTAAAATAGAATCATTAGGTGAATCAGCTAAAGATATTCCTAAAGCACCAGCAATCATTGATTGAGGTACCATTGCTGATAATGCAGTATCTTGTATCTTTAAACGCCCTACTAAAGTTGATATAGGAGTAACAATATAACTTCCAGTTTCTGAAACACTAATATCCATAATACTTGGATGTATCTCATTAGATGCTAAATCAAAACCATTTATGATTCTTACTGGAGCATTGATATTCACACTTGATAGGTTGAGCGAGAAACTACCTAAAGAGTTAGTAGCAGCTGATGGCTCGCCTGAATCTAGATCTCCATCATTGTTTAAATCTTGGAAAACAGTTGCTCCAGCAACATAACCATCAACGGCAACTCCTGATATCAAATCAGCAACATTTTGTACTTGAATAGTTATAGCTTGGGTAACGGATAAAGAACCATCACTAACTACAACATTGATTTGATAGTTGTTATCTCCGTCAGCATCGCCTGGAGTCTCATAGTCTGGTGCTGAGCTGAAAGTTATTACTCCAGAAGAAGATATAGCAAATAAACTGCTATCAGTTCCAGATAATGAATAGGTAAGAGTTGTTGATGCGTCCGGATCTGACGCACTTACTGTTACAACACTTAATTGGTTTTCATCAGGTAATTGATTTGAGCTTAATGCACTTATCTGGGGTACTTCATTAATATTGCTGATAGTAATTG
>Ga0209383_1002512_pt1 | contig 10739 bp, 10 predicted proteins | sample CoawatmetaG02DNA_FD_187510 | JGI IMG/M metagenome (GOLD analysis project Ga0209383, IMG submission 187510) | Marine microbial communities from the West Antarctic Peninsula - Coastal water metaG029-DNA (SPAdes) (version 2) | ecosystem: Environmental > Aquatic > Marine > Coastal ... | reverse complement strand
TTGAAAAAGCTCTATCTAAATTATCTGTAAGATTTAGAATTTGAGAGGCAAAGTTAAAAGATCCGTACTTTAAAATATCCTCTTTTTCTTTTTCTTGGTTCTTTCTTACATTTTGATTTTCTGCCAACAGTCTCAAAACTTTATCATTAAGTTCTGCTATTTTTTTTTCTTGAGGGTCGGCCAAATCTTCTTTAGTTTCACCATCACTCCCTTTGAGGTTGATTTCTTCTTCCGGAGTGGAATTTGCCTCCACTGTATCATATTCTTCTTGGAGAGACTCTAAATTTTCTTTTTTTTCTGTATTCATTTTTTTTATAATTTATAATGATGGATATATAGTAACTAAATAATAAATTCCAAGGTCAAAAATGAGAAATGACAGAAAAAATTTAGAATTAAGAAAAATAGAAATAACTACTGATTTTATAAAGAATGCTGACGCTTCTTGTTTAATTAAGTCAGGAGATACCCATGTAGTTTGTACAGCATCCATTGAAGAAAAAGTTCCAAGATGGCTTAAAGGATCAGGAAAAGGCTGGGTCACAGCTGAGTACGGAATGCTACCAAGATCTACACACGAAAGAATGAGAAGAGAGTCATCAGTAGGTAAAGTGGGTGGAAGAACATCAGAAATTCAAAGGCTAATTGGAAGATCTTTGAGGGCATCTATGAATCTTAAGCTGTTAGGAGAATATCTTATCACAATTGATTGTGATGTTTTGCAAGCCGACGGCGGAACTAGAACTGCTTCAATTACAGGTGGGTTTGTTGCATTAAAAAAATGCATAGACTTAATGATCAAAAGAAAACAAATTAATCACAATCCTATCAAAAGTCATGTTGCAGCAATTAGTTGTGGAATAGTTAATGGAGAGCTTTTAATGGACTTGGATTATGAAGAAGATAGCCAAGCCGATGTAGACTCAAACTATGTTATGAATGACAAGGGTGATATTATTGAACTGCAATTGACTGGTGAGCAAACAACCTGCTCTGAGGAAGAGTTTATGAAAATGCTTCGATATTCCAAATCATCTATAGCTGAAATTATTATACTTCAAAAAAAAGCTTTAAGTGAATAAATTAAAAAAATTAAAAAAAATAAGTTCTATTCTCATTGCCACCAACAATCCTGGAAAATTCAAAGAGTTAAAAGAGTTATTACCAAAACATTTAAAGTATTTCAAACCACGAGATTTTAAATTAAAAGAGCCAAAAGAAACTGCAAAAGATTTTGAAGGCAATGCTAGAATAAAATCTTTGTATTGTGCCGAAAAAACAGGACTGATTTCTATTTCAGATGATTCTGGACTAGAAGTTGCAGACCTTAATAATCAGCCAGGTATATACTCAGCTCGATGGGCAGGAAAACTAAAAAACTTTTCTTTAGCCACTGAAAAAATTAGAAAACTTCTTTCCAAAAAAAAATTATCAGAATCTAAAGCTAACTTTACTTGCTGTATTTCCATAGGGTTTCCCAATGGTAAAAGCTATGAATTTCTGGGAAAAGTATTTGGAAAAGTAACTTTCCCCCCAAAGGGTAAAAGAGGATTTGGGTATGACCCTATTTTTGTTGCTAACAAAGAATTAAAAACATTTGGTCAATTACCTGCTAAGTACAAAAATAGTATTTCCCACCGTTACCAAGCCTTCAAGAGTGTAAAGAAATACTTTAAATTTAATTGATTTTTTTAAACATACCATTTTTGACTTGGTACAAATCTAATTTGTGTTCTGCGAAGTTAAATTGATTAATTTTAAAAATACCAACTTTTCCCTTAAATTCTTTATTTCTAAAATCTTGTATTGTAAATATTTTATCTTTTTTTTCGTTCCAAATAGAAACTAAAAGAGGAATAGTATCATAGGCTATAATCTCAATACTGGAAATTTCCTTGTTGTAATTAGCCTTAAATTTTTGATTTAATTCTTGAAAATTTTTATAATTGATAGAAGGGAAAATAATATTTTGTAAAGAAGGTTCTATTAAAATTTTTTTATTAAACCATTGGTTTAAAGTTACAAATTCAACATCGTTATAATTAACGTCATAATAATCAAAAAAAGAAACTACGCTAATTAGATCATTGTCAAAAGCTGGGATAAATACTTGATCATAGTTGACCCCACCAAGGGTATCTACCCTTTTTAGTATTTTTAATTTTTTAATATCTTTTAGATTTTCTGATTTTTGTAGAATTTTTATTTGATCTAGTAATTTTTTACGTCTCCAATCATATGAAGTGGCAACCCTTACTTTCTTACTTATTTCTTCAAAGGACTGATAACGATAATTATTATAAAACTTTATTTGTTGTAGTTCTACTTCTTTTAAAATCATTTGAGAGAAAATTTTTTTCTCTCCAAAAAAAATTGTGTTTTTTTTTCTCCCACTTAACTTTTTTTTTAAAGCAAGAATTTGACTATTAATATTGATTCCAAAAGAAATCACATTTTCTGGTAAGTTTGAGATATTGTTGCTTAATGAAACAAACGTGTATCTAGAAAAATTATCTACATTAATTATAGATTGTAAATTTTTATTAAATATTGGTCCCAAAATAATATCAATTTTTTGAGATTGTAGTTCTTGAAAGGCAAATTTTGTGCCGCTTGCACTGCTTTGGTTGTCAAATGGAATAAGAGTTACATTGACATTTGGAAGTTCGAACAAAGTAAGCTCAAAAGTTTTCAATACGCTATTGCCTACTTCTTTATAATCACCAGTAAGAGGTAAAATGGCACCTATTCTCAATTCTTGATTTTTACTTTCTGCGTTAAATCCTAAGCTTAGTAGCGAAAAAAAAAGTAAAAAAAATTTAAAAAAAATTTTTTTCATAAAAATATGTTAGTGATAAAAGTGAGTATATGTCGAAAAACAAAAAAAACAATCATCTTGATTCTGGACTTTATGTTGTTTCTACCCCGATTGGCAATTTGGCAGATATAACATTGCGTGCACTTGATGTTTTGAAGCAGTCCGATTACATTCTATGTGAGGATACAAGACATTCTTTGAAATTGTTAAATTTTTATAAAATTAAAAAAAAACTTGTCTCGTTTCATAAATTTAATGAAATAAAAAAATGTAAAAAAATCTTTGACGATATAGAAGGGGGAAAAATTATATCCTTAATATCAGATGCTGGAACGCCTTTAATTTCTGACCCTGGCGAGACTTTAGTAAAGCTAGCTAAAGAAAAAAACATTAAAGTAGTTCCCATACCAGGACCATCAGCTGTTACGGCTGCAATTTCCGTGGCAGGTTTTGGTTCGAAATTTCTTTTCTTTGGATTTTTATCTAAAAAAACAAAAGAAAGAGCACAAGAACTAGAATCTCTTTGTAAGGTAGATAGTTCTATTGTTTTGTATTTGCCAGCTAGAGATCTTAAAAAATTATTAGAGGAATTTAAAATCTATTTTGGCAACAGAATGATGTTTATAGCAAGGGAAATTACCAAATTACATGAAACATATTTATCAGGAAGAGCAGAAGAATTGTTGGATAATATAGGAGCAAGTGATCTTAAGGGAGAGGTAACTCTTGTGATTAGTGACAAATTGGTAGATCTTGAAAACGTAGAGGATGTTAATCTTATATACGAAATTAATCTTTTAATTAATAAAATGTCATCCAAAGATATAACCGGGTATCTTGCCAAAAAATTAAAAATAAGTAAAAAAATAATATATCAAAATATATTAAATCTAGAAAAATGAAAAAAATATTTTTTATCTTTTTTATCTTTTTGACTCTTAACGGCTGTATAGGGGTTAGTTCGCAGGGAGTTTTAGGAACGGGTGTGAATGTTTATCTTGATCCGAGAACATTAGGTACTCAAATAGATGATTCTATAATGCAAAAATCTTTCTTAATTAGAGTTAGTCAAATAGACAAAAAGTATATTTTATCGGTTTCTTCAAAAGTAGTTGATGGTCATATTTATTTAACTGGAACTGTAAATTCGGTAAATGAAAAAATCTTATTAACTAAGATTGGCTGGAAAACAGAAGGTGCAAGATCAGTTAAAAATAATATTAAAGTGAAGGATAAATTTTCATTAAAAAACTCTGCAAAAGACTTGTTAATTACCTCGCAGTTGAAAGTTGCTTTACTTTCCAATAAGCAGGTAAGCATGGCCAACTATCAAATCAATACTGTTAATCAAATTATTTTTATTTTTGGTATTGCAAAAAGTGAGTCTGAGAAAAGAGAAGTAATTAATGAAGCAAAGATTATTCAGGATGTTAAAAATATTGATGCAAGTATTTTTTTAGTTAGCGAGTTGTCAAAAAACAAAAAATAATTTTAATATTTAATTGTTTCAGAAGAGTAGGCAGCAATCGAAGCTAGATTCAAAATTTCATGACTAGTAGAACGTAAGGGAGCAACTTCAATAGGCTGTGCTAGGCCAACTAATAATGGACCTATAACTTTTCCCCTACTTAATTCTTTTAGCAATTTAATAGATATTGCTGCAGCATGAATAGAAGGCATGATCAGTATATTTGCATTTCCAACTAATTCAGAAAAGGGATAAGCTGACTTGTACTTAGAGTTAAGAGCAACATCAGGTTGCATCTCTCCGTCAAATATAAAATCTACCTTTTTTTCTTTTAGCATTTTCACATCTTTTGCTACTCTTTTAGTTCGGTCGGTCTCTGGTTGGCCAAATGTTGAATGTGATAAAAAAGCTATCTTCGGATCTAGTCCCAACATTTTTGCAACTCTAGCTGAAGATGTAGCCATTTCTACTAGCTCTTCTGAAGTTGGAAATTCTATAACATTTGTATCAGCAATTATTATAGTTTTTCCTTTGTTCTTAAAAATACACATGCCAAAGACAGTTTCATTTTTTCGAGGACCAACCGATTGCATTAATTTTTCTACAGTAGCTGCATAGTGTCGAGTATTTCCAGTCACCATTGCATCAGCATCCCCACAAGAAACCATACAAGAACCAAACGTTGTTCGATCAGTTTTTACTAATTTATTACAATCTGCCTCAAGCACACCTTTTCGTTGAAGTTTTTCATACAAAAATTTAACATACTTTTTACTTTTTTCTTTGTCAGAAGAATTGATAAATTTAATTGGATGATTTGCATCAAGTCCAATTTTCTTTAAACTTTCTTTTAATTTATCCTCGTTTGCAATAAGTATAGGTTCACCTAAACTGCTATCTTTAAAAGCAACAGCAGCTTTTAAGGTTTCAAGGTCTTCACCTTCAGCAAAAACTACCCTCTTTTTTTTGTTTTTAATTGCAGAGTTGAGACCTTTCATGAAGTTCAAGGAAGAATCTAGCCTTTCTGCTAACTGAGATTCGTATTTATCAAAATCTTCTATTGGTTTTTTGGCTACTCCACTATCCATTGCAGCTTTGGCAACTGCCATTGGTATTACAGTGATTAATCTAGGATCGAAGGTTGAAGGAATAATATATTCTCTTCCATAAACTGGCCTTTCTCCACCGTAAGCAGCTACCACTTCATCTGGGACATTATCTCTAGCAAGTTTTGCTATTGCATTTGCTGCAGCCACTTTCATTTCTTCGTTAATTTCTTTTGCCCTCACGTCTAATGCTCCTCTAAAAATATATGGAAACCCGATAAGGTTATTAACTTGATTAGGATAATCAGATCGGCCCGTTGCTATAATAGCGTCATCTCTTATTTCTTTTACCAGTTCTGGTTTAATTTCTGGGTCAGGATTTGCGCAAGCAAAAATAATTGGATCTTTTGCCATCGACTTTACCATTTCCTTAGTTAGAACATCAGGAGCAGATAAACCTAAAAAAACATCAGCACCATTTATAGCATCAGCTAATGTTCTGTTTTTAGTTTCAATAGCATGTTTAGACTTCCACTGATCCATACCACCCTCGCGTCCTCTAAAGATAACACCTTTGCGGTCTAGCATCGTAATATTTTTATTTGGCACACCGCTATTTTTAAATAGTTCGGTACATGCTTGAGCAGAGGCACCAGCACCATTAACGACAATTTTTACGTCTTCAATAGATTTTCCAGAAATATCTAACGCATTAATTAATCCAGCAGTAGTAATAATGGCGGTACCATGTTGGTCATCATGAAAAATTGGAATATCAACTAGCTCTTTTAATTTTTGTTCAATGATAAAACAATCTGGTGCAGCTATATCCTCTAAATTAATTCCACCAAAGGTAATTGCAATTTTAGAAATTACATTAATAATTTCATCAGCATTTTTAGAATCAATCTCAATATCTATAGAATCAATATCTGCAAATCTTTTAAATAAAACAGATTTACCTTCCATTACGGGTTTAGATGCCAGAGCTCCTAAATCACCAAGTCCTAAGATAGCAGTTCCATTACTAATAACGGCCACTAAGTTTCCTTTGCTGGTATAATCATAAGCAGTTTCGGGATCTTTTCCTATTTCAATGCAAGGAACAGCCACTCCAGGAGAGTAAGCAAGAGCCAAATCTCTTTGAGTGGAGAGGTTTTTTGAAGATATTATCTCTATTTTTCCTGGCTTTCCTTCAATATGAAAATCTAATGCCTCTTTATCTGTATATTTTTGTATTGGGTTCTTAGTTGTCATTAATTTATTGATTGCATTAATAAAGTCTAATTTTATTTGTAGGACGGAATTTAGAACATTAATATTGTAAAACAATATAAATATTAAAAAAATGAATATTTTATCTTCAGTTGGATCTTTTGGTTTTCTTACACTAATTAGTAGGGTTCTTGGGTATTTTCGTGATATTTTAATAGCTATATTTCTTGGCACTAGTTTTTTAGCAGATGCATTTTTTGTCGCGTTTAGGCTACCAAATACTTTTAGACGGTTGTTTGCAGAAGGTTCTTTTAACTCGGCTTTTATTCCACAATACTCAAAGTTAGATATCCAAAAAAAAGCTTTCGATTTTGCCAACTCTGTTTTTAATCTACTAATTTTTTTTCTTTTAGTTTTGGTGTGTATTGCAGAAGTTTTTATGAGCGGAGTTATTTATATAATTTCTCCAGGCTTTCTTGAAAACCCTGAAAAATACAATCTTGCAGTTATATTGAGCAGAATAACTTTCCCTTTTTTGCTTTTTGTATCTTTGTCTTCTTTTTATTCTGCTATTTTAAATACAAAAGGCAGATTTGCTTTAGCTGCAGCAGTTCCTATTGTTCTCAACCTATTACTTATTGCTTCTATCTTTTATGCAAAATTTTTTGATAAAGAATTAGTTTATTATATGGCCTGGGCAGTTACTTTAGCTGGAATAGTGCAGCTGATCATGTTGGCTGTTTATACAAAAAAATATTTTACACCTAAAATAAGTTTTAATTTTAAGATTTCACCAGAAGTAAAACATTTTTTTAAAAGATTGTTACCAAGCATTTTTTCTTCTGGGGTCATGCAAATAAATATTTTAGTAGGAACGGTTATAGCTTCATTTCAAACTAGTGCTGTATCTTATTTATATTATGCTGATAGAATCTACCAATTGCCTTTGGCTATTACAGGGATTGCAATTGGAACAGTCATACTTCCTTCTTTATCAAAAGAAATTTTTCAAAATAAAAGTGGAAAGAATTTTTTTTTACAAAATAGGTCTATAGAACTTTCATTGTTCTTATCTGCTCCAGCTACAGTTGGAATTATTATGGCTACAGAACCAATTATTTCAACACTTTTTGGCTATGGTTCTTTTGATCAAGAAAGTATTCAACAAACGTCGAAAGCTTTATTTGTATTTGGTTTTGGTCTACCTGCATTTTCTTTGTTAAAAATTTATTCAAGTTTTTATTTTGCTAGAGGAAATACCAAGTTTCCATTTTATGTATCAGCTTTGACTGTTATTATAAATATTTTAATAAGTATAATTTTGTTTGCTCGTCTAGGCTTTGTATCTATTGCGTTAGGGACAACTATTTCTTGCTGGTGTGCTATATTAATTTATCAGTTTTTCCTTTTAAAAAATGGGATGCACAAATTTGATAAAACTTTTGTAACAAGAGTTTCAAAAATATTTGTTTGTTCGTTTATTATGAGCTCAATTTTATCTTTCTTATTATTTAAGTTTCAATTTGCTTTTGAACATGGGTCTATCCACAAAATATTTTCCTTAACAGTAATCGTTGGCATTTCTGCAATAATCTATTTTCTACTTTCAATATTATTTAAATCTTTTAGTATTAAAGACTTTAAAGTAAAAAATTATGACACAAAATAAAAGAATTTTATCCGGTATTCAGCCAACAGGAAATCTTCACCTAGGGAATTATTTTGGCGCTATTAATAATTTTGTATTGTTGCAAAAGGAGTACGAGTGTTTTTTTATGTTAGCAAATATGCACGCAATTACAGTGAAACATGAATCTAAAATTTTAAAAGAGAACATTTTAGAGACAACGGCGGCTTTAGTGGCCTCTGGCATTGATCCAAAAAATAATACAATTTTTGTGCAATCTTCTGTTTCAGCTCATGCTGAACTTGCTTGGATTTTTAATTGCACTGCAAGAATCGGTTGGCTTAATCGAATGACTCAATTTAAAGAAAAAGCTGGAAGCAACAAAGAGAAAGCCAGTGTGGGACTTTTTACTTATCCAATCTTAATGGCAGCAGATATTTTGCTTTATAGAGCAACACATGTACCTGTGGGAGAGGATCAAAAGCAACACTTAGAACTTTGTAGAGACATAGCAATAAAGTTTAACAATGATTACAAAGTCAACGATTTTTTTATAACCCCCGAACCCATTATCCCAGAAAACATTTCAAGAGTTATGAGTCTAAGAGATGGAACTAAAAAAATGAGCAAATCCGAAGAATCGGACCTATCAAGAATTAACCTAACAGACGATGCTGATTTAATTTTAAAGAAAATTCAAAAGGGAAAAACAGATAGTGAGGTAATAAGTGAGAATATTCTCAAAAGCAATACAAGGCCCGAAGCAAAAAATTTAATTAGTATTTTTTCCGTTTTGACAGGTAAAAAAATGCAAGATGTAGTCAGTAATTGGAATGGAAAGGCCTTTTCAGAATTTAAAAAAGAACTTAGCTTGTTGCTTGTGGAGAGAATTTGTCCGATTGGAAAAGAAATTCTAAAACTAAAGTCGGATCCGGTTTTTCTAAAACAAATTTTAAAAGATGGAAGTAAAAAAGCGCAAGAAGTTGCGAATACTAATTTAATGGAAATAAAAAAAATTGTAGGATTGGCCTAATGAAAAAAAAATTTTTAGTCATTATAGATGAAAGTGAAGAGCTAGAAAAGGCTATTTATTTTGCAGCAAACCGAGCTATCCATACCGATGGAAAATTGTCTCTGTTGTACATAGTTGACCCAGCAGTTAATGCACAATGGTCTAGAATTGAAAATCTTATTGAACAAGAGGCTACCAGTGAAGCCAAAAAATTATGCCGGGAATGGGCACAAAAAATTAAATCTAGATTTAATATTGAAACTGAGGTGATTATTAAAATGGGAGATCGATGTGAACAACTTTTAAAATTAGTTGAAGAAGATAAAAATATCAGGTTTCTTGTTTTGGCTTCTAGCGCCAATAACGAAGAAGCAGGACCATTAATTAAAGCTTTGACAGGAAAAAAAATCAAAGATTTGTCTATACCTATGGTTGTTATCCCGGGCTCTTTAAGCGAAAAAGAGATCGATTTAATTGCATAAACAGAAGTTTGAGTCTTAATAAATTTATGTTAAGGTTATCAAGTCTAAAATATTTATATGATTACATTAACAGACACGCCAAACCCTGAGTCTAAAAAATTTGTATTTGATTTTGATATTGTCAAATCTGGATCCAAAGAGATTAAATCAATAGAAGATTGTAAAGAAATTAGGTTTGCAGAAAAATTATTTGAGCAAGTTTCGCCTGAACTTATCTATATAGATTCAAATTTTGTCACTATAAAAAAAAAATCTTCACAAGATTGGAGTGAGATAAAAGAAAATATTCTTAAAATTCTTTCAGAAGAAGTAAATGCTGATTTCAAGGTTTTATCTTTTGAGAAATCTCTTGAATTTAAAGATGAAATCTCTCAAAGAATTGAAGAAGTGCTCAATGAAAAAATCCGTCCAGCGGTTGCTATGGATGGGGGAGACATTCAATTAAAGTCTTACAAAGATGGAGTAGTTGAAGTAATGCTGAAGGGAAGCTGCGCAGGATGCCCAAGCTCTACCGTTACCTTAAAACAAGGAGTGGAACGAATGATCAAGCACTATGTTCCTGAAGTGAACTTAGTAATTGCAGTAAATATATAGAGTAGATTTGCATGCGTCGCTCATATTTATCAAAATTAAAAAGAAAGGTGAAATTAAGTTTATTAAGATTTAAAGACAACTTTGCTTATGAAAAAAAATTAATTAAAAAAAAAATCAAAAGAACCTTTGAAAAATTAATTGACTTTATTGATATTTTCAAAAAAATTAATAATAATATTCTTGGAAGGTCTAATCAGCGTCTAACTGGACCACTAAAAAAACATTACAATTATAGTTATGCCAAGGGAAGTGTAATCGCTTTTTTAATATTTGCCATTTTATACAAACCAAATTTTCAAAACTCCAATTTTGTAAATGCTGATAACGATAAAAAAATAGTTGAAAACATTTATTCAAAAGAAGACATCTTTGTAATTGATAAAAATCTATCTGCTAGTAATAAAAAACCTTTTGGCCTAAAACAAAAAAAACAACTTTCTTCAGAATATTCAGACAAGCAGATTTTGGGATTTGGAA
>Ga0209383_1002508_pt1 | contig 10751 bp, 18 predicted proteins | sample CoawatmetaG02DNA_FD_187510 | JGI IMG/M metagenome (GOLD analysis project Ga0209383, IMG submission 187510) | Marine microbial communities from the West Antarctic Peninsula - Coastal water metaG029-DNA (SPAdes) (version 2) | ecosystem: Environmental > Aquatic > Marine > Coastal ... | reverse complement strand
AGTTTAATGTGTTTGTCTATTACTTGAACATAATCCTTATCTTCTGCCCACTCATATATTTGTGTAGCAGTTTCAATGTCTGCGTTCTTCTTTGCTTCGTCTAACTTATCCATAGCTTTGTTGATAGCCATGTTCTTCTTCTGCGTTGGTGTTGGTGTCTTGGTTGCAGAGTTACCATCATCATCTTCTGTTCTTAGGTTTAGCATACTAAGAATTGAGTACCTTCTTGCGTAGCTAATAGCTGAACCATACTTCTGCATGTCAGCACTTGGCAAGTACAATCTGGTTGATGACTCAATAAATGATTCGGGTCTGTCTATTAATGTAAGTCGTGAATGAAGTACATCAATCTGACCGCCAGTAATCTGTGGGCATTGTGTTAATACTATGCCACTTGATTGCAAAACTGGCAAGACTTGTTCGAGTATCTCATTCAAGTCTGCGTAGTTAGATTTAAAGAAAGGATTCTTTGCGTTCTTAGTTACTGAACCAATCATTCCTTGTGCCTTTGATATTGCTTTATATATATTATCTTCTTTCATGTTGCTCCTTTGTTATGGATTGTGGATCAAATGACCCACAACCCTGTTAGTTTAATAAGTTGAACCGCTATAAAAATCTGACCTTGACATTCCAGTATCTTGGTAGTCATCATCTTCTGTAAGTTGGTCATCAATTTCTTTTTGCATTGCTTCATCTTTGGCTTGTAGTTCTTGCCAGTTCTTAGGCTCAATATTTTTTGAGAATAACATTTCTCTAAAGTCGCTCATTAGTATTTACTCCTGTTGTTAAATGTTGTATAGATTTCTAGGAAAGCCTTAACATATTTTTCATTGCCTGTTAGTAATGCGTTGCCTAGTTCTATAAAATCTTCGGGTGTTTCTATATCATTTCTGATTGGTGGGTTACCAACCTCTGCCCAAAGTTCTGTTGCTTCCATGTGTGCGTCTGATAGTTTCATAATAGTTTCCCATGTTTATAAGTAAAGCCAATAAAGTCTGCGTTATCTTCCATGTTAATATGCAAGTCAACTAACTTTGTCATCTCCATTAAATATTCACCATCAGTTATTTCTTTTTTAAAATGGTTCATAAATAAATTACTCATTGAGTTAGATAAAAAATCTTTTAGTTCTAGTTCAGCATGTGCGTTAGCATCTGGAAAAAACTGGTCATCTAAAAGTTGTGTTGCTTCTTTGATATTCATACTATCTCCTTCAGTTTTAAATCACTAATAATTAAAGACGCTTCATACTTTCCTAAAGGTAAAGAATATTCTTTTTGTTGTTGAAGGCATAAAGTATTTATTACCCATAGTTGTTTTGATGTTGCCATCTCTTGACTATCTTTTAATGCTTCCATCATTTGTGCTTTTCTTTCTTCTGTCATTTTGTACTCCATATAGTTATAAGTTTTTTTCTTTGTTACTGCACTAAGTATAACATAAGTGTAGACCTTATGTCCACCTTTTTATAAAATAAATATTGTTTACTAAGAAGAAACTTTTTATTCTTGAGAGTACCAATTCAACGAACGCCCTTGTACCAATAGCATTACCCTACTAAAAATAACATGGTCTTAAATCGAGGCTAAGACAGGTTAGAATTGATTGAATTATTTTTGTATATAAGTACATAAGATTTATATACTATGGTATACTTTGTACTAGATACAAAGAAAGAAAAACTTAACTTAACTACGGAGATAAAAACATGAGTATAATTTTAGACACACCAGAACAGATAAATGATTTTAGAAATAGAACTTTATTAATGGGTTTGAAAGTTGAGATAACTTCAAATGGTTTTCAACTTACTAGAGGAAGAAGTTGTTACGCAAGAATCAAATCTCAATTTGGTTTCAAAGGTAACAAGCAAAAAGTTTATGACCAATTCAAAGAGTGCATTGATAATGGTGTACTATAAATAATCTTACTGAGTACCCGACAAAAACAGTCGGGTATTTTTTCGCTCTTAGCTTTTCACTCTGGCCGATGGCTCTTGTTCTTGATGTGCTTTTGATTTGCTCTTGCTCTATCATAGCCGAGCGATAAGCGAGTCCTTACTTAGCCCGAAGGGCAAATTTTTTTTTTGGAAATCGTAAAGGTTTCGCCTATGACGGCTCAGTTTTAGTAAAGCAAATCAAGAGCAGTAAGGTTTCGCCTATGACGGCTCACTAAGAGCAAAGCTAATCGACAATGAAAGAGCTAGTGCGAAAATCGATAGACAAAAAAAACCCCTCAATTAAGAGGGGAAAAATTGTCGGGTTTATTAACTGTAAACTTATTCCGATATCCTCAAGTGACAGTTGGATAATCTATTTTATTACGGAGTTAATTTAAATTCTTCATGTTGTCCAACGCTACAAATTTTTTCTACTCTTGTATCTTCATGTCCTCTTTCATATTTGTAATAATAATATAATCTTTTGGCGTCATCATAATAAACATAATCATCTGTAACTTCTGTTCCACCTACCCAAATTGTATACATTTTTTTACTCCTTAATATGCTTGAATAAATCCCAAGCGTCTTGATTCTTCAGCGTATTTATTAATTGATTTTTTAGCTTCCCAATTTCTATCTCTCTCAATAGGTAAACCAAAGGGTGGAAATTTAATTGACTTTAATTCTGCCAAACTAACATACCCCAACTCTGGGCAACCATGCCCCAAATCACACAACCCAAAAGCAGTATTTGTTTCAGGGTTAATTTCTGTTAGTAACCAAGTGCAAGAACTACCACCAAATAATTTTACAACTGGTGCAACATCTTTGCCATAATTAAATTTATGATTATCAATTAAATCTTTTTCATTTTTGCTTGTTAACATTTTCATAATATTATTTCTCCGTTTGTGTTGGGGGATTTCTCCCCCGTTAAAATTATATTCTGTAAGCGTGATTTGTTCCGCTATCGTATGGCTCAATTCCCCAGCCATGTCTATTCAAAAATTCTTCTATTGCTTCTTCTAAAATTGGGTGATAGCTTCGAGTAAACCATATACCATTTTCTGATTTTTCCTCGTAGAATTCAGCAGTAGTTTTTAAGTGGTCAATTTGTACACCATAGACTCCACCATTATTTGAAGTTAATTTATTCATCATTCCTTTTGCAGTTTTTATTTGAGTAGCCATTTTGTAAATCTCCGTATTATTATAAAAGGTCTTTCTTTGTAACTGAGTCTATTATAACAAATCTACACCTTACTAGTAAATACTTATAGAACCAGATACAACTATTTTTATTCAATCTGGACTAGTAGATTAACAACCATAAAACCCTTTTGTCAGCTAAAATTTACCTGTAGCAATTCACGACATAAGCTCCACGCTTATAATTATATCTTTAATATTTCCTTTATATCTTTTCGTGGTAGATAATCTTTTTATTCCTGCAAATATTGTGTACCCTTCTCTCTTACACTTCACTCTCAGAAATGGGCTCAACTATGCTCCGATGTCGCTAAGTTTCGCAAGAGCATGAAGGATTCGCCTAAGAGTCGGCTCAACTCGGCCTAGCATAAGCCTAGAGTAACTGAACTATCTTACGGTTCTGTTACTGCCAGCCTTATTACCAGTCCTCGCAAAAGCTATGTAGCCAAAGAGCAGGCTTAGTTAAAGGAAAAGGTCAAGAGCACTGCCTTAGATATCTCAGCCTAAGACTAGTGTGGGGGGAGGCTCATGCTACCGTACATACTAATATATTACCTCCAACGCACAAAAAACGAAATATGAAACATAACTACTAGCTGTGCTATAATACTCGCAAGATAACTCTTATACGAGCCTAATGGCATTACCAAAGAAAAAAGCTGGCAACCCTAACTTCCATAAGGGTATGAAACCTTTAGAGGGTGTAGGCAGACCTAAGGGTTCTGTAAACAAATACACTGCTCTAGCTAGAGAATTAATGTCAGACAAATCACCAGAGATTGTGGCTAAAGTAATTGAGAAGGCTATGGAAGGCGATGTAAACTGTTTAAAAATGTGCCTTGATAGGATATTGCCTGTTCATAAAGCGGTTGACTCTTCAAGAACTAAAGCAGACGCACAAGTCATTATTAATGTATCTTCGTTAGATAGCATACAACAAAAAATAGAGATGACCCCAGACGCTGAATTAGTAGAACCAGAAGAAAAATCAGATGACGAGGTAATTGTTTCTATAGATTCATCATCAATGAGTAAAAAATTCGATGGCTGAACTAGACATTAACCTACACCCTGCTCAATTAGAAATATTTAAGTCGGATAAACGATTTAAGATTGTTGCTGCGGGTAGACGCTTTGGAAAGTCCTACCTTTCCGCTTGGTTATTATTAATTAACGCAATCCAGTCTGATTCTAAAGATGTATTCTATATAGCCCCTACATTCCAGCAAGCAAAAGATATTATGTGGGCGATGTTAAAAGAGTTAGGTAGAGATTTAATATTACAAGCCTACGAGAATACTGCGGTTCTTACACTTATTAATGGTAGAAAGATATACCTTAAAGGAAGTGATAGACCAGAAACATTGCGTGGCGTTGGACTAGCATACGTTGTTTTGGACGAATACGCTTCGATGAAGCCTGTGGTATGGGAACAGATAATAAGACCGACTTTGGCTGACGTGGAGGGTCGGGCACTCTTTATAGGTACGCCCGCAGGAAAAAATCATTTCTTTGATTTGTACCAAGACGCACAGGATGACGAGGATTGGGATTGTTTTCAGTTTACCTCTATAGATAATCCTTTCTTATCTGAAAAAGAGATTGCTGCTGCAAGTAAGTCAATGTCTTCAATGTCTTTTAGACAAGAGTTTGAAGCATCTTTTGAAACTTTTAGTGGTGGTATTTTTAAAGAAGAGTGGTTTCAAGAGTCAGAAGAACCAGAAAATGGTAGTTATGTTATAGCTGTTGACCCAGCAGGTTATGAAGATAGTGAGAAAGAAAGAAACTTAAAGCGTTCTAGGTTAGATGAAACCGCTATAGCTATTGTAAAAATTGACCGTGATAAGTGGTGGGTTAAGGATATACTACATGGTCGGTGGAACATTAAAGAAACCGCCAAAAAAATTCTTTCATCTGCGATGAAGGTAGAGTCTACCTCAGTAGGTATCGAAACTGGGGCATTGCGTAATGCTATATTACCTTACCTTGAAGATGAAATGAGGACAGAAAATCAATTTATATCTATTATAGAGTGCCGACATGGTGGTAAAAAGAAATTAGATAGAATCACATGGTCACTACAAGGTAGAATGGAACACGGTCAGATAACATTTAATCCAGATAAAGACTGGAAACATTTTAAAAACCAAATGTTAGACTTTCCAAACAGATTAGCACATGACGATTTGCTCGACTCGTTAGCGTATATAGACCAAGTAAGTGTTGCCGACTTCGCACATACTATAGAGTTAGAAGATGACTGGAGTCCAATGGATGATGTGGCAGGATATTGACGATTTAGAACAACAAGAATATAATGATGTTTGGGAGTTTGCTCAAGATACATCGAATATTAAATTAAGGTATGTGGCTGCTTTGTCAATTATTGCTAACTTAGCAAATGACTTAGACCCACAGTTATTACCTAATGATGAAAATGTAGACTTATCTATATGTAAAATGATAATGGATGGAGCAATTGAAATAGAAAGTTTAAGCGATAGCATACATTAAAAGTAGTTTTTGTGTTATAATCGCCAGCAATTTCTGAGGAAAATCTTATATGCACGATAAGAAAGAATTACAATACCAAGCATTAGCTAGTTGGCTTAACTATAGACTAGATGGTTGGAGAAATCACAGAGAACAAAACTATACTTCTAAGTGGGATGAGTATTATCGTCTGTGGCGTGGTATTTGGAATGAATCTGATAGAACAAGAACAGCAGAACGCTCAAGAATTATAGCACCTGCCTTACAGCAGGCAATTGAATCTTCGGTTGCAGAATTAGAAGAAGCAACATTTGGTAGAGGCAAGTGGTTTGACATCCAAGATGACATGCTTGACCAAGACAATAGTGAAGCTGAGTACATTCGTAATTTATTGCAAGAAGATTTAGAAAAGACTGGTTGCAAAGATGCAATAGCAGAGGTTTTTCTGAATGGTGCTATCTACGGAACAGGTATTGCAAAGATAGTTGTAAATCAAACAGTTGATAGAGCACCATCAGAACAGCCTGTTGAAGGCTCAATGACTGGAATGAGAGGTATAGTTGAATTTGCTTCTATTGATGTAAAGGTTGAACCTATATCTCCAAATGAATTTCTTATTGACCCTGCTGCAAATAGCATTAATGAAGCATTAGGTGTCGCCCACGAAGTAATAAAACCTAGATACCATGTAGTACAGGGTATGCAATCGGGTATTTATCGTGATGTACCGCTTGATGGTGATTATGATACAGTTAACATGGGGTATAGCCCAGATGGCAAACAAGCAGATGAGTCTGATAATGTAAAAATTACAGAGTATTGGGGTTTAATACCAAAACGCTTTATGAAAAAGAATGTTGACAAAGATGACTTTGAATATTCTTCTAAAGACGAACTAGTAGAAGCAGTAGTAACTATAGTAAATGATGAATACATTTTGCGTGTAGAAGAAAATGCGTTTATGATGGTAGATAGGCCTTTTGTTTCTTACCAACACGACATTGTACCAAACAAATTCTGGGGCAGGGGGGTTGCTGAAAAAGGATATAACCCACAAAAAGCATTAGACGCAGAAATGAGAGCAAGAATAGACTCATTGGCTATGACAACTACGCCTATGATGGCTGCTGACGCTACAAGACTACCTCGTGGAACTAAATTTGAGATAAGAACAGGCAAAACTGTACTGACTAATGGTAATCCTAGAGAAGCAATCATGCCTTTGGACATGGGGCAAACAGACCCTAGTACATTTAATCAAGTAGCTAGTTTACAAAACATGATACAGATGGGTACTGGTAGTGCTGACATGGGTCAACAACAAGATACTGCTAGTGGTATGTCAATGATGCAATCAGCGTCTATTAAAAGACAAAAGCGTACTTTGATGAACTTCCAAAACACATTCCTTATACCTTTAATTAACAAAGCTATGTATCGCAAGATACAGTTTGATGTAGATAGATACCCTGTAAGTGATTACAAGTTTGTACCTTATTCTACTATGGGTATTATGGCTAAAGAGTTAGAAATGCAACAAATGGTACAGATGTTACAAGCTATACCTAAAGATTCACCCGCATTTAATGTAATATTGTTAGCTATGATGCAAAATTCTAGCATACATAACCGCGACCAAATAGTATTTGCCCTGACTCAAGGTCAGGAAGTTAATCCAGAAGCAGAACAAATGCAGCAAATGGGTATGCAATTAACTATGCAACAAGCACAAGCAAACATTGCTAAAACACAAGCTGAAGCACAAGAAGAACAAGCTAAAGCACAATTACATATGGCTCAAGCTGGTTCATTACAACCAAATGAAATGGATGCAATAGAACAACAACAAAACATGCAGAAAACTGCACTTAGTTTAGACAAAATGGCTGCTGATACAGATAGACAAAGGTCTGAAACTGCAAGAAATATACCAGAAGTAGACCATCTTAAATCTGAAACAATATTAAACCTAGCAAAAGCTAGACAAGCTGGAACAACAACTAATATAAATACTAGAGTACAATAACTATGCCAAAAACAGACGAGGCTTTCTTATCTGATAGAATAAACATGACAAGAAGCGATGGATGGTTAGATTTAGTAGAAGAAATAGAAAATTTAGAGAGAAGTATTATTAATTTAGATAATATAAACTCTGAGCAAGACCTTTGGGTAATCAAAGGTCAGTTGCGTATTATAAACTTTATATTGAGTTTAGATACTGCAACAACCTTAGGGCTAGAACAACTCCAAGACGGAAATCTAGCGTAATTAAACTTCACAACCCCACGAGGGCGGAGAAAAAATGAGTATAGTAGTAGATGGCACACCAACGCCAGAACAACCCATAACAGAAACGCAGGTAGAAACACAAGCAGTTGCAGAACCAGAACAAGTTACAGAAGTTGATGGTAATGTAGCAGATATACCAGCTAAGTATGCGGGTAAGAGCATGGCAGAAGTAATTGAAATGCATCAGAACGCTGAATCAGCGTTTGGTAAACAAGGAACAGAAGTTGGAGAACAACGGAAATTAATCCAAAGTTTACTTGAGGCACAAAACAAGGCAACTACTGTTGTAGAACCACAAGAGGAAGCAGTTAGTTTTGAAGATGCTTTTTATACTGACCCTGCACAAGCAGTTAACTCAGCTATAGAAAATCATCCAGATGTACTAAAGGCAAGGCAACAAACAGCCCAACAAGAACAACAACAAAAGTTGAATGTACTTGAAAAGGCATATCCAGACTGGGAAAATCGTGTTTCTGACAAGAATTTTCAAGATTGGGTAGGTGCTAGTGAAATTAGAAAAGATATTTTCCGTAAAGCTGACACAGACTATAGACCAGATTACGCAATTGAACTCTTTGATATGTACGATAAAGTCAATATGGTTGAAAAAACCAAAGAGGTTAAGAAAAATGAGAAGGCTAAAGTAGATAAAGCATTACGACAAACTGTATCTGAAACTCGTTCCACACAATCTGTAGGTGGTAAGAAAATGTATAGAAGGTCTGATTTAATCAACCTTCAAATTACAGACCCCAACCGATATGCCTCGCTTGCTGATGAAATTCAAGAAGCGTATGCAGAAGGAAGGGTTAAATAATCATTTAATAGGAGAAGTAATATGGCGTTAGGAACAAATAACACCACGGCTGCCGTAGCCAATAACTTCATCCCCGAGTTGTGGAGCGATGAAGTAATAGGTGCTTATAAATCAAATCTTGTAACTGCTAATTTAGTTACAAAAATTTCTCATAAAGGGAAGAAAGGCGACACTATATACATACCAGTGCCAGCCAGAGGTGCAGCAAGTGAAAAAGCAGCTAATACACAAGTTGTGTTATCAGCAGCTACAAACACAGCAGTAACAGTATCAATCAATAGACACTTTGAATACTCAAAGCTAATTGAAGATATTGCAGAAGTACAAGCGTTAGCATCAATGCGTAAATTCTACACAGATGATGCAGGTTTTGCACTGGCAAAACAAGTGGATAATGATTTAACTAAATTATTTGAAACTTTTTCAAAGACTTCTACTGTAGGTGTAGTAGGTGGTACTGGTGCAGCAATGTATGAAAAAGCAGTAATTGGTAGTAATGGTGCAACACTATATAATGGTGCTTCATCTAATGCTGCTGATATTACTGATGCTGGTATTCGTGCAATGATTCTACAACTAGATGATGCAGATGTACCATTTGATAACAGAGTTATGGTTATTCCACCAATTGTAGCAAGTGATATGTTAGGTATTAGCAGATTTACTGAGCAACAGTTTATTGGTGATGGTTCAGCAATTAAGACTGGTAAGATTGGACAAATTTATGGTATTGATATTTTTGTATCATCTGCTTGTCCTACTGCTACTAGCACAGATAGAGTTGGTGCTATGTTCCATAAAGATGCTTTAGCACTTGCGGAACAAGTAGGCGTTCGTTCGCAAACTCAATATAAACAGGAGTATTTAGGTGATTTGTTCACTTCAGATACTTTGTATGGCACAGCTACACTTCGTCATACTGCTGGTGTTGCGTTTGTAGTTCCAGGAACTTAATTAATTAAGTTGTAGCCCCTTCTAACGAGGGGGTTATTCTGAATTAATTGGAAATAGTTATGCCATATTACGATTACGAATGTAAAAAAGGACATATATTTGAAGAATTATGTTCGTATAAAGAAAGAGAAATAAAAAAAGAATGTCCAGAGTGTGGTACTAAAGGTAAAGTTATTATAAGTGTAAATGATATAAGCCCATCGTTTGGGTATGCACCAACACAATGGAATCAAAGAGAAAAAAAACGCATAAGCGAAACTAAGAACAGTAAATATAAGGATAATTTTAGTGGACATATTTGAAGATACTTGCGAGCACAACTCTACAAACAACTTAGAAATTGAAAGATTTAAAGCTAAGATTATAGAGATTTGGTCAAGAATGTTAGAAGAAACTTACTCTACAAACTACAAAGAAGGTGATGAAGATTCTCCTACTAAAGAAGAGTATATGATTCATAACGCATTAAAGTTTGCAGATGAACCAGAAGCAGAAACAGAATTAGACTCATTAATGGATATGTTAGATGGCTTAATGGAGTCTGATGAAGAGTTAGAAAGCGTACAATCAGAAGGTCAAGCACCTAAATATGGTTCTTCTTCTCTTAAAACAAACAATGAACAAGGTAAAAAAGAGGCAACAGTATATGAATTTAAACACACAAGCACAAAAACTCCAAGCGAATCTAGTTCTGGAATACAAGGTGGCTCGTATGTGGGTACGCCATCTGGTGGAATCAGTAAGAAAAAATCTGACACAGTTGTTACTAAATACGCACCTCTTATTAAAGAAATGCAAGAGCAAATTAGGTCTTTAACAGACAGACAAAGAATTGGTAGAAGAAAAATGAGGTTTAGACTTTAATGCCTAAGTTTAACTGGAAACAAAAAAAAACTATTGCTATGTACTTAAATAAAAGACAAGCATTAGAGGAAAATCCTATTAGCACTTCTGGAATTGAAATATTAATGGAAAATGGAAATTTTTTAGTTAGAGAAACTTCAACTGCTAACGACCTTAAATATATTATTACGGAGTAAA
>Ga0209383_1002507_pt1 | contig 10757 bp, 10 predicted proteins | sample CoawatmetaG02DNA_FD_187510 | JGI IMG/M metagenome (GOLD analysis project Ga0209383, IMG submission 187510) | Marine microbial communities from the West Antarctic Peninsula - Coastal water metaG029-DNA (SPAdes) (version 2) | ecosystem: Environmental > Aquatic > Marine > Coastal ... | reverse complement strand
AACTAATAAATCATGTTTTTTTGCAATAGCCATAATTGGATCCATATCGCACATTCGACCAGTAAGATGTACTGGCATTATTGCTTTAGTCTTTTTTGTAATTGCATTTTCAATTTTGGATGGGTCAATGTTCTGATCTGGAAGAACATCAACAAAAACAGGTATTGCACCAATATGAACAATTGCAGCAGTAGAAGCAATAAAAGAATTTGGAGGCGTTATGACTTCATCACCCTTTCGAACTCCAGACATTAACAGTGCTAACATTAAAGCATCTGTTCCGCTATTAAGAGCACATGCATACTTAGTGCCGCAAAGTTTAGCAATATTTTCTTCAAACTTATCTAATTCTTCCCCTCCTACGAATTGCGCACTGGCAAAAACCTTTTCCATAATTGGCAAAAGATCATCTCGCTCTTCAAGCCATTGCTCTTGTAGATTTACATAAGGAATTTTTTTATCACTAATTTTCATAGTATGCAGCTACTGTAGAAATAATATAATCTAATTGATCTTGCTCTAAATGTTGATCACAAGGAAATGTAATTATTTTTTCTACATGTTCGTCGGTAACTGGAAAATCTCCATCCTTGTAGCCTAAATAATCTAAAGCTGATTGTTTATATATAGGAATTGGGTAATGAATTTTTGCATCAATACCTTTATCAAGACAATGCTTTAAGAGGCCATCTCTATCTTTTGCAAAAACAATATAAAGGTGAAAAACTAAACGAAAATCTTTAGGCCTTGGAGGAATAGAAATTTCATTTATTTTTTGTAGCCCATTATCTAGATATCTAGCATTTGCGATACGTCTATCAGATATAGATTTTGCTTGCGGCAATATCCAGTTTCCAACAACTGCTTGAATTGTATCTAACCTTGAATTACAGCCCATCATTACAACTGTATCTCGATTTTCAAATCCATGATTCCTAAGCAACCTGAGTGTCTTATAAAGCTCATCATCATCAGTTACAATAACACCACCATCAGACCAGACATTTATGTTCTTAAGGGGATGAAGAGAAAATGCACCAGTTTTGCCCCATGTACCAGCATTTTTGCCATCAATTGCACCTAAAATTGATTGGCATGCATCCTCAATGACTGGGATATTATATTTTTCAGATAGAAGATTCATCTTTCTCATGTCAGTCATATATCCAGTGTAATGGACAGGAAGAAAAGCTTTTGTTTTATCTGTAATCTTCTCCTCTACCAAATCAGTGTTCATACAAAAAGTATCATTACAGTCTACAAAAACAGGAGTAGCACCAAGTTCACAAATAGGACCAACAGTTGCAACAAAAGTATTCGCAGCAGTAATAACTTCATCTCCTGGGCCAATATTAAGAGCCTTAAGAGAGAGTTTAATTGCGTCAGTTCCTGAATTCACACCCACAGCATATTTAGTTCCAATAAGCTTAGCAAAACTTTCCTCAAATCTTGTTAGAGGCTCACCCAAAGTAAAATCACCTGTAGCGACAAAATCTTTTAAATCTTTCCATAAATCTTCACAATCATTAAATTGTTGAGGCAGGTATGAGTATCTAACTTTCATATTAACTTAGCTCCAAAGTATTCATTCTTTTAATATTAAAATACATTTCATTATCTAAAGAATTTGGTAATAAATTTTGATCAAAAGCTTCACATAAATCTATTACAGCATCCCTTATTGTATGTTTAGCAACAAACCCTAATTCATTTTGAATTTTTTTCGAAGAAACATGGTAAGAGCGGTTATCATCTGAGTGAGAAGTGATAAGTTTTACATCATCACCAACAGCGTTTTTCACAGTTTCTGCTATATCTTTTACTGAATGATTTTCATACCCAGCATTATAAATCTTTCCAGCAATCTTTTCTTTTGGAGCTCTAAGAAGAACCATATAAACTTCAACCATATCTTTAATATGAATATTTGGACGAAGCTGATCTCCACCAAAAATTGAAATTTCTCTCTTGTGGTATGCTAAATTTGTCAATATATTCACAACAACATCAAGGCGCTGTCTTGGAGAATAACCACAAACAGTAGCAGGGCGAATTGTTGTCGTTGTAAATTCATCAGACTGGTATTCTGCTAATATTTTTTCACAATCTGCTTTGAATATAGAGTAATCAGTGAGGGGTTCTAACTCCATTTCCTCGTGGACATTTGGCTCTTCTTTGATACCATAAACGCTAGAAGAAGAGGCGTAAAAAAATCTTTTAACATTAGCATTTTTTGAAATCTCAACTAAAGGCCTAAAGGCATCAAGGTTTATACTCTTGCCAAGATTAGGATTCATCTCAAAGCTTGGATCGTTTGAAATACAAGCTAAGTGAATTACAGCATCATGTCCAGGTATCAATTTTTTTAATAAATCTTGATCCCTAATGTCACCTTTAACGGCATTTAAATTATCATGCTTTGGTAAAACATGCTCACCATAAATCATAAGATCTAAAACTGTAACTTCAAAACCTTGCTCAAGTAGATGAGGAACCATTACAGCACCAACATAACCAGCACCACCAGTGATAAATACTTTTTTCATAACCAATTTCCTATATTATTTTATTAAATTATGCAGAATATTCTCTTTTTCCAATCAAAAGATCTACAATTGTTAAAAGCCAAATTTGATGAATATTTTCAACAAAATTATATGCATTACTATCCACCCAAAGATTGATATTTCCTAACTTATTTAGAGGATTATTTTCAGAAAAACCTGAAAGTGTAATAACTGAGCTAAAATTTCCTATGCGAGCTGCCTTAACCGCATTAAGAATATTCTCAGAACATCCACTAGAGGAAATTACAATTAATACATCTCCCTCATCTCCATAAAAATCAACAGCTTTTTCAACCCAATGTTCAAACCCATAATCATTAGAAAAACAAGTGATGAGTCCTGCCTCATTAAAATTTAGACATCGTAATTTTGCATTTTTAGTCATATCAACACTAACATGACTTGCAATTGCTGCGCTTCCACCATTTCCAAATATGAGTATTTTTTTATTATTATTCTTTGCTTCTAAAATTACATCACGAACTTCTATTAGTTGATGAATTAAGGCATCATTTGGAGTCAACAAGTTCGAAAAATCTTTGATATATGTTTTTATAAATTGATGATCTGACATATTATTATTTTAAAAAGTGAGAAATTGTTTTCAAAAGCAATATTCTGCTTACATGTTTACTATTACCAACTGACTCTACTGATTGAGCAGCAGCTAAAGATGCAATAAATAAAGATAGATCGTCCTCAATATTACTGTAAAGACATACTGACAATAAAGCTAATAAAGCATCCCCTGAGCCAATTTTATCAACAACTTCAGATGCAAAGCCTGGACAAGTAACTGGTATTTTACTGCCATTGATTAAAAAAGCTCCAGTTTTACCTTGAGTTACAGAAATGTAATTTGCATTTATGATACTTTTTAACTCAAGAGCTAGAGCTTTTAAATCTCCCTCACGTTGACGCATCTCATGACAAAGTTCATTTGCATTAATAATTAAGCAATTAATGTCGTTGTATTTTCTAATACTATGCGTACCAATATTTGCTGCATTAACCTGCGCATTTAAACTAACAAATTTACCAGTCTTCGATATATATTCAGCAACCCTAGGAGTAATAATTCCATGACCATAATCCGAAACAATAATCAAGTCAGTATCTATTGATAGTCTTTCTATAGACTCAATAAAATCATTTTCTTCAGTCTCTGAAAGACTATTGTCATTTATTGAATAAACACCCAATATTTTTTTTCTATCAATATTATCAACAAATCTCCGCTTAACAATTGTTGGAGATTTACTTTTATTAAGAAAATTTAAATTTATATTTTCTTCAATATTATTTTCTATAAAGTTTTTATATTCATTATCTTCGCCTAAAAAACTTAGTACCGACACATCATCACAAAAATCAGATAAATGTCTTGCAATTGCTAAAGCTCCTCCTAAATACTCTTGAGTTTCCATATCTCTTAAAACTAAAACTGGCTCTTTTCCCGACTTTCCAAGAGCTTCACAAAAAACATATTGATCAATAATTGTTTCACCAATAACTAAAACTTTTAATTTTTTTAAGCTACTAACTTTTTTCTCAATCGACTCATAACTATTTTTTTTAGCTATCTCTCTAATAAAAGCCTCTTGTTCTTGAGAATACAAATCACCATATTTATTTAATAGACTACTAGAACTATAAGTAACATCATCAGTATAGTATATTTTCCCTCCAACAAAATTTACTGCAGCCTCTTCATCTGTTATTTTTCCAGTTATATCGTCAGAATGCTCTTTATAATCTGGGCCTTTGCAGTAAAAATCTGGCTTAATAATCTTAATAATCTCTTCAGCGGTTGGCCATTCATTAGCAATTACGTAGTCTACAGATTCAAGAGCTGCCAATGCCTGTAAACGAAGTGATGTTGTAAACGCTGGCCTTCCTGGGCCTTTATTGACATATTGATCTGGAGTTATTGAAACAACTAATACATCACCCAATTTTTTTGCTTCAGAAAAATGTTTTATGTGGCCAATATGTAATAGGTCAAAAACACCATGACACAAAACTATTTTTTTAGCATTTGACTTGCAGTCGAAAAGAATATCAGCAAGATCATTAATATTTTTTATTTTTTTATTCATTATTTAACTCAAATATTCAAACCATTTCTCAGTGGCTTTTGCTATAGATTTTTTATCCCAAATTGGAGCATCCCTCCAATAATCTAAATTATCTAATAAGTTATTAACCCCCTCTTCAAGAGTTACTTTAGGAGTCCAATTTAATAATTTTTTTGCTTTTGATATATCTGCCCAAGTGCAGTCTGGCTCCCCTGGTCGTTTTGGAATATAAACTACATCGCCTCCTAATAATTTAACTAAGTGATTTATACTATAAGTGTTACTAGATCCAATATTGATAATTTCACCACTAATATCAGACTCAGAGGCTACATAGAGAGCTTTAACAATATCAGAAACATATGTAAAATCTCGTGTTTGAGCACCATCTCCCACAACCGTATATGGTTTTTTGGAAATTTTTTGAGCCAAAAAAACACCAAATACAGCTCCATAAGTTCCAGAGGTTCTTGCCCTTGGACCATAAACATTGAAAAACCGAAGAGAAACTGCAGATAAGTTATACAATTTGCACCAATGCATCACTAATTGTTCACCAAGATTTTTGGTTAAAGCATACGGATATTGAGGATGAATTTCAGCTGCTTCTTCAGTTGGATAATTATTAGGGATTCCATAACATGACGACGACGCTGAATAAATAATTTTTTTAATCTCATGATTGCGGCAAGCTTCTAAAACATTAAATGTTCCATCAACATTTGTCTTAAAGTACCCACTAGGATTTTCAATAGAAGGAACAATATCTGCCAATGCAGCAAGGTGAAAAACAACATCAGTATTTACAAAAAGAGGCTCGATAGAGTCAAAATTTATAATATCCAATTGATGAAATGTAAAATTTGAATTCATCATCAAATGACTAATATTTGATTTTCTACCGACACTCAAGTTATCAATCACAACCACTTCAAAATTCAAATCAATTAAATAATCTGCTAAGTGACTTCCAATAAAACCTGCACCACCTGTGATAATAGCTTTCATTGTAACCTTATATTTAAAAAGAGCATTTTACCAAGAGTAGGATTCATTTCGCAACACAATAAATACTTAATTTCTATCATTAAATTTATAAGTGAAAAATCAAAAAACCTAAATTATGTATATTTTTAATTTGAAAACTTATACTCTCTATAATTATACATTCTGTATTGTGAACTTGTTAATTGCTTTTTTATAAGTTCTAATTACTGGAGAAACTAAATACTTAGAATTAACACATACTCTCGAACTTCAAATTCTAATGATATATTTAGATTAAAATTGACGGTTAAAACTTTTAACTTACTTTTATCTTTTAAATATGTTTTATAGTAGAACTAACTTTAATAATAAAAATATTCTGATTACTGGAGGTGCAGGCTTCATTGGAAGCAATTTAGCTTTTTATTTTCAAGAGAACTATCCCAGTTCAAAAATTATTATATTTGACTGCTTTAGAAATGAAGAAACATTTGCTAATGGCAATCTTAAAAGTTTTGGTCACTATAAAAATTTAATTGGCTTTACTGGAGAGGTAATTTGTGGTGATATTAACAATCTAAATGATCTTATATTGTTAAGTGATTATAAATTTGATTATATATTTCATCAGGCAGCAATTTCTGATACTCGCGTCAGCAATCAAGAGCTAATAATGAGAACCAATGTGAATGCTTTCTTAAGTTTATTAAATATAGCTAAAGAAAATTCTTCAGTAATGGTTTATGCGAGTTCAGCAGCTACTTATGGAAGTATGCCCTCCCCACAAACTATTGGAAAAGAAAATCCTGAAAATCCATATGGCTATAGCAAGTATGCTATGGATCAACTTGCTTTAATCTATTCAAAAAAATATCCAAAAATGTCTATTTTGGGCCTTAGGTACTTCAACGTATATGGTGCCAAGGAATTTTATAAAGATAAAACATCATCAATGGTTATCCAATTAGCGCATCAAATCCTTGATGGTAAACAACCAAGACTCTTTAAAGGATCAGATAAAATACTTCGGGACTTTGTTTACATTGATGATGTTATTCAGGCCAATATTAAGGCTTGCTCATCAAAAAATAGTGGCATTTATAATATAGGCACTGGAAAGCCAAGAAGTTTTCAAGATATTGCTAACATTTTGCAAAAAGAATTGGGAGTTGATTTAGGAACTGATTATTTTACTAATCCTTATACTGGCTATCAAATGCATACTCAAGCAGATATCTCCGCTTCTGAAAAAAACTTAGAGTACAAGCCAAAATTCACATTAGAGGAAGGGATTAAAGCATATATACCTGAAATTAAACGACTTCATAGAAATGGAAACTCATGATTGATTTACTAGATATTCAACCTAAAATACTGGTTATTGGTGACCTAATGATTGATCACTATCTTTGGGGGTCTTGCAATCGTGTATCTCCCGAGGCTCCTGTTCAAATAATTAATGTAGATAGTGAAAGCAACTCTTTAGGGGGTGCTGGAAATGTAATTAATAATCTTTATACTCTAGGAGCTGAGGCCGATGTAATAAGTGTGATTGGAGAATGTGAAGCATCAAATCAATTAAAAGAGTTACTATCAAATATTGGAGTAGGAACTCATTACTTAATTAAACAAAAAAATCGAGTTACTAGTAAAAAAAGCAGAATAATTGCCGATCAACAGCAGGTAGTTAGATATGACCAAGAAAATATAGATGAAATTAATATTGAATCACAAAATACTATAATCAAAACTTTTGAAGATATTGTGAATAAGTATGATGCCATATTACTTTCTGATTACGGAAAGGGTGTTTTAACTTTTGATTTAACTCAATCATTAATTAGTATTGCCAATAAAAACGACAAAAAACTATTAGTTGATCCAAAAGGCCTAGATTATTCAAAATACAATGGTGCTTACCTTCTTACTCCTAATAAAAAAGAAGCTAGTGAAGCTACAAACATCTCCATTAAAGATAATAAAACTCTTAGTCAAGCAATTCAAATCCTTAAAGACCAATGCAGCCTTGAAGTTTCTCTTATTACACTTAGTGAGCAAGGAGTGGCAGTATTTGATAGTGAATTACGAACCCACCCAACTGTTGCTAGGGAGGTTTTTGATGTAACTGGAGCTGGAGATACTGTTCTTGCTTCCTTAGGTTTTGCATTATGTTGTAATAAAAATATTGATGAAGCTGTCCAATTTGCAAATTTAGCATCCGGAGTTGTAGTTGGTAAGATTGGATCAGCAACAGCTTCTATGAATGAAATAATTGAGTATGAGTCTAGCTTAAACAAATCTAACAGCACTGAACACATTAAAACTTGGGAAGAAATCTCTACCATTGTTGCTGAAATAAAAAATAAAGGTAAAAAAATTGTATTTACTAATGGGTGTTTTGATATTCTTCATATTGGGCATATAAAATATTTAGAAGAAGCCAAGTCATTTGGTGATATTTTAATTTTAGGTCTTAACTCAGATACCTCTGTTAAAAAAATTAAAGGAAAAAACCGCCCAATTAATACTCAAAAAGATCGTGCATACATTCTTGCTTCACTTGAGGTGGTAGATTATTTAGTGATATTTGACGAAGATACGCCTTATAAATTAATTAAACTTATTGAGCCAGATCTATTAGTAAAAGGGGGAGATTATGAGGGCAAAGAGGTATCTGGTCAAGATATTGCTCAAGAATTAAAAATCATTCAATTTATTGATGGTAAGAGTACTACTGATACAATTGAAAGGATAAAAAAATTATGAGAGACATTATTAAAAGTGAAATTAATAATCATATAAGAGTTGCAAATTCACTTCATAATCTAACTGAAGAAATAATAAAAAGTGCCATGTTATGCATTGATAGTATTAAGAGTGGTGGAAAAATTTTATTATTTGGTAATGGGGGGAGTGCGGCTGATGCGCAGCATATTGCTGCTGAACTAGTTGGACGATACAAGATTAAACGCAAGGGATTGCCAGCCATTGCTATAACAACTGATACTTCAGTTATAACATCAATAGGTAATGATTTTGGCTACACTCACATATTTGATCGACAACTCGAAGCAATTGCCATGAAGGGAGATGTGGTAATTGGAATAAGCACCAGTGGCAACAGTGAAAATGTTATTAGTGCCCTTAAATTAGCTACTACTTTGGAATGTAAGACCATTGGTTTTAGCGGTCAAGACGGAGGAGGGATGAGTAATATTTGTGACATTAACTTAATAGTGCCCTCTGATGACACACCTAGAATACAAGAAATGCATATCGTTATTGGGCACACAATTTGCCACCTAATTGATCAAGAATTTAAGGCTTAAGTAAATCTTTCAATTTCCCTCAATACATCTGATGCTTTAACTAGCTTCATACATTTATGATGATTAAGTGGGCACACCCTTTTCATACATGGCTGACAGTCTAAATTCTTCTTAACAATCATGCTCTTTTCATTCATCCATTGTGAAGTTTCAACATCATTTGTAGGTCCAAAAATTGTGACTGTTGGGATTTTATAAGCAGCTGCAATATGCATTGGGCCACTATCGCCAGTTACAAATAAGTCTAGATTTGAAATGTGACTAAATAGCTCACTAATAGAAGTTTTGCCACATAAATTTTGATAATTAGAGACACCTTTTTCTATTAAATGCATTTCAATATCTGAGGCTATCTCTTTTTCCCCTTCTCCACCAAAAATAATAACATCATAATGACTTGATAAATCAATAGCAACATCAGCAAATTCTTTTGGATACCAGCGCTTAGAATTTCCATAAGTAGCACCAGGATTAATACCCAATATTTTCTTTTTTGTGTCTTTTGTTTTCTTTTGGACAGGCAATATCAACTCACCTGGAATCGCAATTACATTACATAGATCATTAATAAAATTATTATATTTTTCTACTTGATGGCCTGTTTTATATTTATATTTATTAAATTGATATTTTTTTTTAGAAGATATAAAAAATTTAATTAACTTTGAGCGAATTGAGCCCCTAAAAGAGAGGAAAGCATCAAATTTACCAAAACTTTTTATAGTCCTATATAAATTGAAATAATTCTTATCTAAAACAAATGATTGAATAACTTTTGGATGGCCTTGCAAAGTTTCAATTGAAGCAATTGAGCCTATTAGCGTGATTTCTAAATCATTGAAAAAATTTGATAAATTTTCAATTGCAGGAGTTACCATTACTGCATCACCAAGCCATGTAGGAAGTTCAATAAGAATTTTCATTAAACTAGCTTAAAGTGCTTTTTACTTAAATCAATACGAAAAAGTAATTCAAACCAAATCATAATTCGATGTTTTTTTTGCTTTTGCGTTAATCTGTATGCTGGATCTGCTTGATATAGCAATGTATCTTGCGGCAGCCAATCTTTGATAATATCAGGATGTGAGCCAATAAACTCTTCAATTATCAGTTGATCTATTTGCGAATAATCTACTTTTGCTGCCTGTCCACCCCAATACTTTTGTACCTTACCACTCTTAAGATTCATCTGCTCTTCACTTCGCACCCATCCATAATGATAGCAAGTAACACCAATATTTTTTGCTCTTGGATACCTGCCTTTTTTATTGGAGTCTAATACAAGCCAAAAAAGCCCATCAGGAGCATAAGATCTAATTGAATTTTTTATAATTCTAGCCTCTGAACGGTACCATCCAGGAGAATTAAGAACACTATTAGCATTTCCATAAAAGTGTTTAAAATCAAAAACAAGAGCCTCAACATTGGAATTATTTAAGTGTGACTTCATAGAGTTTCTAATTTTCTCTAAATCTCTCTCATGATAAACCTCATCACCTTCGATATAAAAAACCCAGTCACCAGTACAATTAAATTGTGCGATCATTTTTTGCTGGCCATATACATAACCACGATCTCTCATTCCATCATTCCACTTAGATTCAATAATACGAATTTTTGCATCCTTAATAGAATGAATCATTTTCAAAGTTTCATCTTCACTATCCCCAACATTAATTACAAACTCATCAACTATTGGAAGTACAGATTGAATCGACTGTAAAAATGGATACCCAAGTATCTGGCCATTTTTAATAAATGTAAAAGCACTAACTTTCATTTTTTTCTATTGAATT
>Ga0209383_1002490_pt1 | contig 10798 bp, 8 predicted proteins | sample CoawatmetaG02DNA_FD_187510 | JGI IMG/M metagenome (GOLD analysis project Ga0209383, IMG submission 187510) | Marine microbial communities from the West Antarctic Peninsula - Coastal water metaG029-DNA (SPAdes) (version 2) | ecosystem: Environmental > Aquatic > Marine > Coastal ... | reverse complement strand
AAAATGTAGTAAGCATATTTCTTTGTGTTTTTTTACAAATGGAGCAATACATCCGGGTGTTATTGAGTGCTCTCCACCAAAAGTGATTGGAAATAGTTTTTTATCTAATATTTCTTGATTTATATCAGACATTTTTTTAAGAGCTTTTTTAATGTCTTTATCAATTTTAAATGGTTTTAAAGTTTTAATTCCTATTTTTTTGTAGGGCTCACAATGTAATTCTTCATCGTATAATTCAACCTGATGTGATGCTTTGATAATTTCTTTAGGGCCATTACGGGTACCACCACCATAACTTACAGTTTTTTCTAAACCAAATGGAACAACTACTACTTTTTCTTTAAAATTTACATCATTGTCAATTCCAAGAAATCCATTTTTATTAGAAAGATATTTCAATTTTATTTAAATATTTTTGAGAAGTTCTTTCTCGTTCTATTTTTCCAGTCACCTTTGTGATATGCATCGCTTGCAATCAAAGGAAGAACAGTTGTTGCTTCCGCAAAAACCATCTGCTCTTTTGTAATATCTACCTTACCCCATGAGCTTGCCTCTTTTAATGTAGAGCTACTACATGCCCCATCTCTAGAATCTGCTACTGTAATTTGTACAGCATACTTATGCATCTCAACATCTTTTCCTAAAAGTTCAGCACAAATAACTGTGTCTTGAACAAAATTTTTTGGAACCCCGCCGCCTATCATAAATAAGCCAGATCCTTTTGATTGAATTTTTATTTCTGTTAATTCACGAAGCTCTCTAATCGAGTCTATTGTAATATGATTTTTAGGATTATTTTCCTGGTGAGTTACCAATCCAAAACCAGCACTTGAATCTGTAAATGCAGGACAAAATATAGGAACATTATTGTCATATGCAGTTTCAATTAAAGAGTCTTTTTTTTTAGAATGTTGCTTTAAATATTTACCCATTTCAGAAATAAATTCTCTTGAAGTGTAACTTCTTGGATCCAAGGTGTCAGCTATCTCACAGATTCTTTTGTCACATTCTTGCAGCTCTTCCTCATCAATATAAGTATCATAAATTCTATCTATATAATTTTTTCTTAACTCAGTATCATCTTGAAACTGTGAGCCTTGATAATGTTTAAAACCTAAAGCTTCAAAAAAATCCATATCTACTATAGAGGCCCCTGTAGCAATAATCGCATCTACCATATTGTATTTTACTAAATCTTTATAAATATTCATACACCCTGCAGCAGATGTCGATCCTGCTAATGTTAAAAAGATAGTGCAATCTTTATCTTGAATCATTTCATTAAAAATATTGGCCGCATTTGCTGTTTCTCTTGAAACAAAAGACATTTTTCCCATTGAGGTAATAATTTTTCTTGCATCAAATGATGTAATATCAATATGTTCAACTGGATGTTGTAGGAAATCTTTTTTGCTATTATGAGTTAAATTTTTATTTTCTGACATTAGGCAACTAATATATCTTTATTATTGTCTTTACCATACAGCGTCATTATAGGCTCATCTTCCACTTCATAAATTTCATCTGAATAAAAACCATTAAATTGGGTTCTAAAGGTTAAGCCATACGCACCTAGTTGACCTAATTCAATATAATCATTTTCTTTAATGTTGTCTGGAAGCAGAAATGGTCCCTTCATATAGTCCATACTATCACATGTAGGGCCATAAAAATCGAATGCAGTTAATTTTTTAGATATTATTTTTCCATTTTTAATTAACCGAGAAGGATAAACAATATTTGGTGTACCGGCATCAAAGAGAGTTCCATACGTTCCATCATTAATATAAAGCTTTTGTTTTTTTCTAAGATTTACTCTTACAATTGTTGAGCCACTTTCGGCAACTAGCGCTCTTCCAGGCTCACATAATATTTCAGGAAGTTTTTTCAAGTTTAAATTGGCTAAACCTTTTTTTATTTCTTCAAAATAATTATCTAAAGATTGAGGTACAAGATCTGGGTAAATTGCAGGAAATCCACCCCCAATATTAATATAATCTGGAATAATTTTAGTTTTCTTTATTATATTTCCAATATCTATAATCCCTTTTGTATATGAAATAGGATGCATACATTGAGATCCCACATGGAAACTTAACCCTATTTTTTTTGCATATTGCTTTGTTAATCTCAGCAAACCAGTCGCCTCAGATATAGATGCTCCGAATTTTTTTGATAAATCTATTTCAGCATGCTCATTTGAAACAGCCACCCTTACAAATAATTCAAGGTCTTTTGCCTGGTTAGTTGCTTCAATAATCTTTATTAGCTCATCTTTAGTATCAAGGGAAAAAGCTTTAACATTATAGTTAAAATAAGCTTCTTTAATGCTTTCTCTACTTTTAACTGTATGCATGTAGGAGCATTTTGCATTAGAATTAATTGCTCTTATATCTTTAATTTCTTGAATAGAGGCTACATCAAAGTTCTCAATTCCGCTCTCAACTATTGTTTTTAGGACTTTAGGATGTGGGTTAGTTTTTACCGCATAAAGTACTTTACCAGGAAACTTATTTCTAAAATATGTAGAAGCTAATTGTATTGATTTTTTCCTAATACAATAAATAGGTTGTTCCGGTTTTAGCTGATTTATAAGCTCATCAACTGTTTTAAATTTTTGCATTAAGTCTCCAAAAAAAATTTAATAAAAAAAAGTTTTTATAAATACTTAAAAACTTTCATATAAATTATGCAATTAAGGCAATAATTAATTAATGTAAAGTAAATAATAAGTGTTGAAATTATAAAATTAAACACCATATAATTCTAATGGCTAAAGTAGATATTTTAAAAAAAATAAGTGATTTTGACAATAAAACCTTATTAATCGTTGATGATGATAACCCCTTCAGAGATAGGCTTGCTAGAGCCATGGAAAAAAAAGGATTTGAGGTTTTTCAAGCTGAAAGTGTGAAAAAAGGTATTCAATCAGTTGTTGAAAAAAAACCAGGTTTTGCTGTTGTTGACCTTAGGCTAGCTGATGGAAATGGGCTTGAAGTCGTGAAACAAATACAAATTTCCAATCCAACTAGTAGAATTATTATGTTAACTGGTTACGGTAACATACCAACGGCCGTAGCAGCTATCAAAGAGGGTGCCATTGATTATCTTGCAAAGCCAGCTGATGCTGAGGATGTAGAGAAAGCATTATTAGCAGATCCAGAAAAGAAAGCTGAGCCACCAGAAAATCCCATGTCAGCAGATAGAGTAAAGTGGGAGCATATTCATAGAGTCTTTGAATTATGTAATAGAAATGTTTCTGAAACTGCTAGAAGACTTAAGATGCATAGAAGAACATTACAAAGAATTCTATCTAAAAGATCACCTAGATAAACTTTCTAAACTTAATAATCTTTTTAGCCAATACAGTTAATAGACATATTTTAAATAATTCAGCTAATAAAAAGGGCGTAACTCCCATTTCAAGTATTGGCTTATCCCACCCAATTAAGTTACCAAGCCAAAGAACTCCAAATAAATATATTGTAGAAACAGAAAATACTAATTTACTAAAAGTTATAAAAATATTACTTGTTAAATTTAAGTACCCTGCAAAAAATACAGAAGATAAAAATCCAATCAAATAACCCATTGTTGGACCAGTAAAATATACTAAACCTATACCTTTTTCAGGTGAATTAGAAAATACTGGTATTCCAATAATTCCTTCTAGTAGATAAACTCCTACTGTAGCAAGACCTATTTTGTGTCCAAAAGCTAACCCTAAAAAAAGAACAATAAAGGTCTGCATTGTCATTGGCACAGGGTAAAACGGTATCTTTATTTTAGCAGAAATAGTTAGGGCTATTGTTCCTAAAAAAATTAGTACAAACGTTTTTAGAACTTGTTGGATTGAATAAGTTTTTAGAAGATACATTATGATAAATTACTATTTATTATTATAATAATCTAGTTTTTTATTAGCCTGAGAAAAACATCTTCTAAATCCCCATCATCAGTAGATATATCTATGATTTTGACATTATTTTTCTTAATTAGATTAATTAATTCTTCTATGTGAATTTTACTTTTCTCATAAGACACACAAATTTCTGTATCTAGTTTTGATATTACCTTTAAAGAGTCTATATCTTCATCTTTAATATCAATTATTTTATCTGTCTTAAAAGTTACTTTTTTGGTCTGAATTCTATCAAGGAGGTTTTTCGTACTATCCAAAGCAACTATATTTCCTTTATTAAGAATAGCTATTCTATCACACATTTCTTCTGCTTCCTCAAGGTAATGGGTTGTTAAAATAATAGTAACACCAAGATCATTAAGTAGTCTTACATTTTTCCATAAATTTTTTCTTAGCTCCACATCAACTCCAGCCGTAGGCTCATCCAAAAAAATTATTGGAGGTTGATGAACTAAGGCTTTAGCCATTAGTAATCTTCTTTTCATACCACCAGACAGACTTCTAGCATAGCTATTAGCCTGTTTTTCTAGAGAAACTAATTCTAGAATAGTATCTGTGATCCTATCTTTTTCCTTAATTCCATAAAGGCCAGCCTGTAATTCTAATAATTTTCTTGGGCTAAAAAATGGATCAAGATTTACTTCTTGAGGCACTATTCCAACAGAAGCTCTAACTTGTCTTGGGTTTTTATCTAAATCAAAACCCCACACATTTACTTGTCCTGCTGTTTTTATAACTGTGCCAGCTAAAATATTTATAAATGTTGTTTTGCCTGCACCATTTGGTCCAAGAAGACCAAAAATTTCTCCTTCTTTCACGTCTAAGTTTAAATCATTTAACGCGTGGCCATCTTTAGCCTGACTACTGGAGTAAATTTTTTTTAGGTTTTTAACAGAAAGTATATTTTTTTGGTCCATGTGCGTTAATACATTTATAGTATTTAAAATAATTAAGATAATATTATTTAATGGATAAAATAAAAAAAACAGATCATTTTTATTTAATAGATGGTTCTGGTTATATTTTCAGAGCTTATTATGCGCTACCACCTCTCACTAGGAAAAGTGATGGCCTACCAGTAGGCGCAGTTAGTGGTTTTTGCAGCATGCTATTCAAATTATTAGAGGATTCAAAATCAAATAAAAATCTTCAAAAACCAACACACTTTGCAGTAATCTTTGATGCAGCTAGAAAAACTTTTAGAAATGAAATTTATTCAGACTACAAAGCAAACCGATCAGAGGCTCCAGATGATTTGGCACCACAATTTGAATATATAAGAAAGTCTGTGGTTGCTTTTAATTTACCATCTGTCGACCTTCCAAACTATGAAGCAGATGATTTAATAGCAACTTATGCAGAACAAATTTTAGCAAAGGGCGCCAAGGTAACGATAGTTTCTTCAGATAAAGATTTGATGCAATTATATAGAAAAGATGTTCGTTTATTTGATCCAATGAAAAATAAATTTATAACGTCAGAAGATATAGTAACTAAATTTGGAGTAGGTGCTGAAAAAGTAATTGACGTTCAGTCATTAGCGGGTGACAGCAGTGATAATGTTCCTGGAGTTCCAGGAATAGGTGTTAAGACTGCAGCAGAGCTCATTAATAAGTATGGCACTCTTGAAAAGTTGCTAGATAACGCAAAAGAAATAAAGCAAAACAAAAGAAGAGAAACGCTTATAGAAAATAAAGATAAAGCAATTATTAGTAAAAAATTAGTGACACTAATGAAGGATGCTCCTGTTGAAAGAAAGATAGAGGAGTTCCAACTAAAAGAAATTGATAAGGATAAATTATATAAATTTTTAAGAGAAATGGAATTTAATAGACTTCTTAGCTCTGTTATTTCTGCTTATGGTGAGCCAGAATTGGAAGAAACTGGAATAGAGATAAAGTCTGATAAGAAACAACAAAATATAAATAAAAAAAATTATCATTTAATCACTAGTGAAAAAGAAATAGATGAGTGGATTAAAGAAGCAGAGGAATCTGGTGAGCTAGCAATTGATACTGAAACCAGTTCACTGGACGCACATCAAGCAGACTTAGTGGGTATTTCATTAAGTACTAAGATTGGTAAGGCTTGTTACATTCCCATAGGACACAAGTTTAAAGGATGTTTAAAAAAAGAAGCTGTAATTAAAAAATTGAAACCACTTTTAGAGGACAAGAGTGTAAAAAAGATTGGTCAAAATATTAAGTTTGATTTTATTATCTTATTTAAGCAAGGAATAAGCATGAATTCAATGGAAGACACGATGTTGATGTCTTATGTTTTGGATGCTGGAAAAAATAGACACAACATGGATACCTTGTCTGAGATTCATCTACAGCATAAAACAATTTCATTTAAAGAAATTGTTGGTACCGGAAAAAAAGAAATAAACTTTAGTGATGTAGAGTTAGATAAGGCAATGGAGTATGCTGCTGAGGATGCTGATATCACTTATAGGTTATATAAAATTTTTAGCAAAAATCTAAAATTAGAAAAACTAACTAATATTTACGAAATTTTTGAAAAACCTTTAATTAAGATACTGGCATTTATGGAAATTGAAGGAATAAAAGTTGATAATAAGTTTTTAAAGGTGCTGTCTGAAAAATTTGGCAAAAAAATTAATAAACTAGAAAAAGAAGTTTTTAAAATTTCAAAAAAAGAATTTAATATTGCTTCACCAAAACAATTAGGTGAGATTATCTATAATGATTTAAAGATTGCTGTGCTTAAAAAAACTAGAAAAGGTAGCTTTGCTACAAATGCAAGTGTGCTTGAGGACCTAGCATTTAAAGGTCATAAATTTCCTCAATTAATTCTAGATTGGAGGCAGGTATCTAAGCTTAAAAACACTTATTCTGATGCTTTGCCTGAGCATATTAATCCAACTACTAAACGAGTTCATACGTCATTCTTATTGGCAGCCACAACAACAGGAAGACTTGCTTCCAGTGATCCAAATTTGCAAAATATTCCTATCAAATCAGAAGATGGTAAAGACATAAGAAAAGCATTTACAGCAGAAAAGGGCTTCACCTTAATTTCTGCTGATTATAACCAAATCGAAATGAGAATTTTAGCAGACTTAGCAGATGTTAGGGAATTAAAAAAAGCATTTAAAAATAACGAAGATATTCACTCACTAACAGCAAGCCAAGTATTCGATGTTGAGATAAAAAAAGTTGACCAAGATATGAGACGAAAAGCCAAAGCAATAAATTTTGGTATTATCTATGGAATTTCTCAATATGGACTAGCAAAGCAAATTAATGTTTCAAATCATGAGGCAGATAAATTTTTAAATGCTTACTTTTCAAGGTTTCCAGAAATAAAGATTTATATGGACGATACTATTAAATTTTGTAGAAAAAGTGGCTATGTAAATAATATTTTTGGACGCAGGTCTCATTTTAATGGAATTAATGACAAGAATTTTAATGTAAGAAACTTTCAAGAACGAGCATCAATAAATGCACCTATCCAAGGCTCTGCTTCAGAAATAATGAGACTTGCAATGATTAGACTTGATAGGAAATTTGAAAGTTTAAAAAATAATAAGACAAAAATATTATTACAAATACACGATGAATTAATTTTTGAAGTTCCTGAAAAAGAAGTAAAAACTATAACTAAAATTATTCAAGAGGAAATGACCAGTGTTACAGAAAGTGATTTACATTCGTTTTCAACCCCATTGACAGTAGACGTTAATACAGGGGATAATTGGGGAATACTTCATTAATAAAGAGCATTGCCTAAATTAGGACAATTTAGTATTTTTAAAGTAGTTTATGCACAAACAAACAATAGCGTTAATTGATGATGATAGAAATATACTTACAAGTATAAGTATAGCACTTGAAAAAGAAGGTTTTAAAGTTCAAACTTATATTGATGGTGAGAGTGCATTAATTGGATTAACTAGAACACCACCAGATCTAGCAGTCATTGATATTAAGATGCCGAAAATGGATGGTGAAGAACTTTTAAAAAGATTAAGAAAAAAAACATCTCTCCCGGTAATTTTTTTAACATCAAAAGATGATGAGATAGATGAGTTACTAGGGTTAAAGCTAGGTGCAGATGACTTTATGAAAAAATCAGGAGGTTTCTCCATAAAAGTTTTAATTGAGAGAATTAGAGTTCAGCTTAGAAAAAAAGATATTAATATTAATCTTGAAGAAACAAAAAATATCATATCCCATGGTAAGCTTAAACTTGACCCTTCACAACTTGAGTGTGAGTGGGATAGTAAACAGTTACCAGACAAATTAACTACTACAGAATTTTTAATAGTTAAAGAGTTGGCTAAGAGACCAGGAATAATTAAAGAAAGAGCTCAATTAATGGATATTGCTTACAGAGAAGACACTGATATTGAAGATAGAACTATAGATAGTCATGTTAAAAGGATTAGAAAAAAATTTAAAAAGGTTGATCCTGAATTTACTGCCATAGAAACTAGATATGGCAGTGGATACAGATGGAATGTTAGTTAATGTTCAGTGATTTCCTTAAAAGTTTATCTATTTTAAAAAAATTCTTATTTATTAATTTAATAGTTTTTTTAGTTATTGGTAGCTTAACACTTATTTATATTGGAAATGTAAAGCCGAATTTAATAAAAAATAAAAAAAGTAAACACGTTCAAATAATAAATAATACAATTGAACATATTTTAAGATTAAATATTAAATTTGAAGAAGAGGATGTTAGAAGATTTTTATTTTCAACAAGATTTTTATTTCAAAATTTAGATAGAGTTATTTTATTTAATAACCAACTCAATCTAGTAGGGGATACAGATACATTAGATTTAGACCCAAGATCTTTTTCTAATAGACTTAACATAGTTCAGCTAGAAATTTTAAATAAAGAATCAAGCAAAAATATTATTGAAGCAAAAAATATAAATAAAGAAAAAACTATTTCTGTAAAAGATATTTTAACAAATTATTCTCATTCAAAAAATTACGGAAAACCATTCACCTTTACGCAGGAAGGATATGATAAATTTTTATTAACAACTGTGAAAAATGTGAGGATAGATGGAAATAATATTGGTTATTTGGCAATATCTGAAAATGCTAATGATATTAGGGCCGCAATTAATGAAAGAAAAACTTTTATATTAAGAACTGCAATTTTTATTGGAATAGTAATCTTTGTATTTTCTTTTGTTTTAAATAGATATTTTCTCAAACCTATAAAAAATTTAGTTACTTATACTAAAATAGTCAAAGAAAAGAGTAGAAAAAAAACGAATATAAATGAACTTAAAAGTAGAAATGATGAATTGGGAGTATTATCAAATTCACTCGACGACATGACAAATGAATTACAAAAAAGAATTTCTCATGCTGAAAACTTTTCGACAGATCTAGTTCATGAAATTAGAAATCCATTAACATCATTAAAAAGTGCCTCTGAAATACTACATGAAACAGAAGATCACGAACAAAGAACAAAGTTGATTAATATTCTCAATCATGATGTGCAAAGGATTGAAAGATTAATTACAGATTATTCTCAAATGCTAAAAGATGAAGTGGCCTTAAGTAAAGAAAAAATGAAAAAAATTGACTTAAAAGTAATTGTAAAATCTGTAGTTGATGATTTTAATAATATTTATGAAGCAAAAAGAAGTATTCAAATAATTTTGAAAGACTCAAACAATCAAGAAGAATATTTTATTAATGGAATAGAAAACAGAATAGAGCAAATTATTGCTAATCTATTAGATAATTCTATTTCATTTAGTGATAATAATAAAAAAATCTTAGTTGAAATTTTTAAAAATGATAATGAAAAAATTATTTTAAAGGTTATTGATGAAGGCAAAGGATTCAAAGAAAAAAATACAAAAAAAATATTTGATAGATTTTACAGCAATAGACCAGACACCTTTGGTGAACATTCTGGTTTAGGACTTAATATTGTAAAAAACCTTGTAGATTTGCATGGTGCCACTATTAATGCCTCAAATAATATTGCTAAAAAAGGTGCAAATGTAGAAATTGCATTCCCTAAACCATAATCATTAAGTTGATTAATCAATTTTTTATTGTATAAAACCGAACAATGGATGATTTTAAAGTAAAAGATATATCACTAGCGGAATTTGGAAGAAAAGAGATTTCTATAGCAGAAAGTGAAATGCCCGGACTAATGGCATTAAGAGAAGAATATTCAGGGAAAGCACCCTTAAAAGGTGCAAGAATTTTAGGGTGTCTTCATATGACAATCCAAACAGCAGTTTTAATCGAAACTTTAACAGAGTTAGGGGCTGAAGTTAGATGGTCTTCTTGTAATATTTTTTCAACTCAGGATCATGCAGCGGCGGCTATAGCCAAAGCAGGAATACCTGTTTTTGCCTGGAAAGGTGAAACTGAAGAGGAAGCTATATGGTGTATAAGACAAACAATCGAAGGAAAAAAAGATTGGAAAGCCAATATGTTATTAGATGATGGTGGTGATTTAACAGCAATGATGCACACCGATTACAAAGATTTGTTAAAAGAAGTAAAAGGTGTTTCAGAGGAAACAACAACGGGAATTAAAGCATTAAATAAAATGGAAAAAGATGGATCTTTAATGATTCCAGCAATTAATGTTAATGATTCAGTTACAAAATCTAAATTTGATAATCTATATGGTTGTAGAGAAAGTTTGGTGGATGGAATTAGAAGGGCTACAGATGTTATGATGTCAGGTAAAGTTGCAATTGTTGCAGGCTTTGGTGATGTCGGAAAAGGTAGCGCTGCATCTTTAAGACAGAGTGGTGCAAGAGTTATGGTTACAGAAGCAGACCCAATTTGTGCACTTCAAGCAGCAATGGAAGGCTATGAAGTAGTTTTAATGGATGAAGCAATAAGC
>Ga0209383_1002486_pt1 | contig 10806 bp, 13 predicted proteins | sample CoawatmetaG02DNA_FD_187510 | JGI IMG/M metagenome (GOLD analysis project Ga0209383, IMG submission 187510) | Marine microbial communities from the West Antarctic Peninsula - Coastal water metaG029-DNA (SPAdes) (version 2) | ecosystem: Environmental > Aquatic > Marine > Coastal ... | reverse complement strand
CCACCTAAGAATGCAAACTGCTCAAGTAACTTGTACGCCTTAGCTACAAACGCATCGTCCTTGGGCGTGTCTGTGTAGTTACATATAACACTAGCCACGCTGACTAGGCTTGTTGCAAGTACATACAGGTCTAATAAATACTCCATTACCAAGGTGTCCCAGTGGCTACAGCAGGAGCCTTAAGCGCTTCTATCTGTGAGGCTATAGAGGCTTCAATAGCGTCAGCATCTACGTCAGCCTTTACCCATCCGATAGCCTGAGCTTCTGTGATGTCTGCATAGGCTGTGTAGCCTTCAGCAGTGCTGTCAGGGGTGAAGCCACAAGTGCCATAGCTAGTGCCTGAGTGGTCGCCATCTACGTCTGATGCGCGCCAATGTGCTACAACTACACCGTCATCTGATGTGTTGCGTTCTAGGGTTGAGATTGTCCAAGTTACTGCCATAAGTTATACTCCTGCTTCTAAGGTTTCAATTCTTGCGATAGCTTCTTGAAGTGCCGCAACTAATAGTGGTACAAGTTTGGCTTGATCTATGCCCTGCATGTCTGGAACGCTTCGTGTACCCATAACAGCTTCTACAGCTTCTGTGGTGATGTTGTCATCTTCATCTCTGACTTCTTCTACTGCCGCAGTGACTTCGTACTCTTCGTCACGCATAGCGTCTTTAGTGCCTGTGGCGCACTCAGGAACTACTTCCTGTGCTTCGTGAGCTAGGAAGCCGTCTACGGTTGTATCTGAATCTGCAATGAAGTTGAAACGGCTAGGCTTGAGTGCCTTAACGCGGTCTATAGAGCCTGTCATTGGGACTACGTTTTCTTTTAGGCGGTAGTCTGATGAGGTGTTGTAGGCTGTTGCAGAGCCATTGGTTGTTATAGCACCAACAAGAGTTGTGTTATTATAAAATAAATTAAGTAGAGAATATCCAGTATTATTAACTGAAACAGCCAATCCAACTGTTGTTCCTGTTGCGAGATTATATTGTTTTGCATTACCACCTGAAGGAGTATTGCCCGTAGTCCCCACCAACAGGTTGCCTGTAAGAACATTTACGTTGCCGTCTGCCCCCACCGTAAAATCTCGTGAATACCCACCACCATAAGAATCAACAGCTAAACCATATTGAGCGCCTGTTGCATAAGTAGTTGCTCTTATTCCATACCCAGAAGTATTGGTGTTTGTAAAATCGCCTACTAGACCTGTACTAGATACTGACCCTACGACAGACCCAACATTTGCAGTGCCTGATAGGTGGATGTCTCTGAATCTTGATCCGCTGAACCCTAAGTCATCAAGGCCATCCCTATTAACCCCTGCTGGTGTCACTGGGTTCATCGTGCTATTGGTTGCGTTATAGTAGTTCATATGTAAGCCAACATACTTACCTGCGTAGTATGTTGATACGCTTCCTGTACCAATAGACCCTACAGTTATGCCGTCTTTGCGGAGGTTGATTATCTCACCGTCATTATCTAGTTTGTTAAGATAAAGATTTGCGTTAGCAGAACTACGGGCTGACTGTATAACGCCGCTCTGGTCTATAGAAGCACCTGCGCCGCTGTCTGTATAACCTACGTCTGTCTGAGAAGTACCCACCAACACGTTGCCTGATGCGTCTATGCGCATGCGTTCGCCACCGTTAGTTGTAAACCCCAAAGCATGGTTTGTGCGAGTTCCGAAATAACCTATGCCCCCAGAAGTACTCAGGTAATGTTCTAAGTCTACCGTGCCGTTGCTCACTACTAGCTTTGCATTTGCATCTACAAAAGAACTAGTCCCGATCCCTACGCGGCCTGATGAGTCTATGCGCATGCGTTCTGCCAAACTGATAGCGGCATTTGCACTACCTGAAGTCTGGGAAAACCATTGATGTATACCAGCTTCTTGTTTGTAAGCACTTGATTGATCTGCTGTTACATTTGCAAAAGCACCTGTACTTTGTTTAATGTACATATTATCTGTAAGCCAAGTACCATAAAGCCCACCTGAATTAGAACTTTCAGAAATAAGTGTCCCTTTTTCACCTATAAAGAATTGCGACCAACTTGTATGAGAACCTGAAGGTGGTATTTTTTTAAAACCAATTGCACCTGATGAGTCTATGCGCATTTTTTCCCCGTTGCCGACTGCAAACTGCATACTGTTTGAATCATGCGCGTAATTAATGTAACCAACATACGCGTTAGCAGAAGCACCATCACCAAAATGAATTGTGTTAGCACCGTTTGTCGGGTTAGCGAACATTTGAATTAACGATTGACCAGAACTAGTGTCGCCAACACTAAGCGAATCCATCGTGGCTGTGCCAGTAACGTCTATGCCTGTGGAGGTGGTGGCTAGTTTGGGGGCGTTGTCGTGTCTTAATGTGACTGCACCATCAGCAATAAAATCTGCATAAGATTTTGTCCCTGCGGTGTTAGTAAAATAAGTATGATCACCACGGATCAGCAACGAACCTGCACCGCTTTCGGCAATAATGGAATTATAACCATCATGATAAATCTGTAAATCATCACCAGTACCGAACGTAGCCTTGTCGTTGTCGCCTAGTGCAATGCCACCGTTAGCTGTGATTTCTCCTGTGACCGTAAGGGTACTCGCCATATCCACAGCGCCCAGTGGATTAGTACCTAGCTCGACAATAGCGCCTGAAGCATTCTCAGTATACAAACGCTTATCCGTGACGTTAACCGCTAACTCGCCTTGTACAAGATCACTTGCTGTTGGCGCTGCTGAAGCTGTGCTGCTGTTCTTAGTTACTATTTTTGTTGCCATTTTTAAATACCTTTAGTAAGTGCCGCCTAGTAGCGTACCAGTAGTCATGTTGTCTGCGTTTAAGGTTGAGTTAGATTGTAAAGCTGAGTCTGCCTTTGTGCCTTGCGCTGCTGTAGCATAAGCACTAGCTGCTGTAGTAGCAACATCTCCTAAGCCCAATGTAGTCCTAGCTGCACCTGCGTTAGCATCATCTATCAGCGTAGCGCCATAGGAAGACACTGTAGAGGCCACTAGAGCGTTGTCTGCCTTAGTTCCCTGAGCAGCCGTGGCATATGCACCAGTTGCTGTTGTAGCCGCTGTACCTAAGCCTAGAGTGCTTCTGGCTGCTGCTGCGTCTGCGTCATCTACCAATGTAGCACCGTAGGAAGACACTGTGGAAGCCACTAGAGCATTGTCTGCCTTTGTGCCTTGGGCTGCCGTAGCATAAGCACTGGCTGCTGTAGTAGCTACTGTACCTAGACCTAGTGTAGTCCTAGCTGCTCCGGCATTTGCATCATCTATTAACGTAGCACCAAAAGATGATACAGTAGATGCTACTAAAGCATTATCTGCCTTTGTGCCTTGGGCTGCTGTAGCATAAGCACTGGCTGCTGTAGTGGCTGCTGTGCCTAAGCCTAACGTAGACCTAGCTGCGGCAGCATCTGCATCGTCTACAAGTGTAGCACCGTAAGATGAGACTGTAGATGCCACAAGAGCATTGTCTGCTTTTGTGCCTTGGGCTGCTGTAGCATAAGCAGAGGCTGCTGTAGTGGCTACTGTACCTAAGCCTAAGTTGCTACGTGCTGTAGAAGCACTTGCTAAGTCAGAAAGATTGTTAGCTTTAAGTGCAGCATTAGCCAATGTACCAGAGGCATCAGACGCGCTGCTTGCGGCTGCTGTGGCTGAATTAGCTGAAGCAGTAGCAGAATTAGCTGATGCCGTAGCAGAATTAGCTGATGCCGTAGCTGAGTTTGCTGAGGCTGTAGCAGAGTTGCTTGAATTAGTTGCGGAAGTACTAGCTTCTGAAGCTTTGCTTGTAGAAGTACTTGCGGAAGTGCTAGAGCTTGATGCACTAGCGGCTGCGTCACTTGCTTTCGTAGTAGCTATGACAGCTTGTGCTGTAACTAATGATAGCGTAGCGTCCGAATTAGAATCACCTGCACCACCGTCACCTCTAAATATAGCCATTAATAGCTCCTAAGAAAACAAAAGAAAAGGAAGGAGGGACTCCTAAGAATCCCCCCTAGTTTGTTACTTAGCCATTTACAGCTAGAACAAGACCTGCTTCTGGACGTAGTACCTGAGTACCGTATAGAGTGTCAGCAGTATAAAGAGTACCTAACCACTCTTGCTTGTACTGAGTCTGAGAGCGAATAGCTTGTTGCTCTGCTAGAACCATTGCGTCTTTGTGGAACAACATAGCACCTTTAATGTCACCACCTGCTGAGTTAGCGGAAGCAGTTTCAATGATAGGGCAGTTGCTAGAAACAAATACGTCAATGCCGTATAGGTTGCCAATCTGACCATTCTTAACACCGCGTCCATCTACAAAATCAGAAGACATATAACGATCAATGCCCATGATAGCGTTACGGAGTGAAGGAGGTACAACAAAGCTACGTCCGTCCATTGGGGTGTCTGCATCGTCAAGAACCTGAATAGCAGCACGGAAACCTGCGTCAGTGAATACGTCACCGGCAGCTACAGTGTCAACTGCATAAGCAGTAAGACCAGTAGAAGCGTCAAAGAAACGACAGTTGCTGTGAACATAGTCAGAACCAGAACCGTTGTCATCTCCAAACTTCTTACCCAAAGCAAACAAGTCATCATCTACTTGCTTGGCTAGGCCATAACCTGCATCGCCTGTGTAGAACTGACGGAGAGAAGCTAGAGCTTGTACTTCAGTGATGTCTTCAATGATACGAGAGAACTCAAAGTGCTTGTCAATGTTTACAAGGACTTCAGACTCAACATTCATTTGTACAGTTACAGCAGTGTTAGCTGCCTTAGCAGTAGCAACGCCACGTATAGGCTTAGGGATATGAATGGTATCGCCTTTCTTGCCTGTCATGCTCATTTTCTTAACGAGGTTAGCTAGGGTTAAGTTTTGCTTGTATGCAGCAATAACTTCGTCACTCCAAATTTCTGGAATAAACTTAGCTGCGCTAGTGTTGTCTACGAAACCGCCTGTGGCGGGATATACTGATGTTGCCATGATAATACTTCCTTAAAGAGTTTAGTTTCGGACTCTTCCATCTTGATACGCTTGCATGATCTCGTCACTCAAGGATAAATATCTTTCTGGATCGTCCTGCATAAGTTTAATAATGTCTGAACGTCTGTAGACTTTTCTTGAAGCTGCTTCACCGCTACCTTGTGCATTTCCATTAGAGGCTTCTTTAATTGCAGTTTTACGGCTTGCTTTTTCATTAGCAACAGTCTGAGCTACTGTTCCTTGACGTTCCTTCCATGTAGTGAAAAGTTCATCAGCGGCTTCATAGTCATACTGTGAATCTGCCTGTGCAAACAATTGTGTACGAATCTTTGATCCTTTTATCCAATCAACAAACTTTGCGTCAGATAGAATGTTGCTCATGTCAGGGTGTCGTTGTTGTAATTGACCCTGTGCTGTAGACTTTCTATACTGTTGAGTTACGGCTTCTGCTTGTTTAATTGAAGGATGATTCTTAATTGCTCTTTCAACTGCTTTGTCAGGATCAGAGAAAAAATCTATTTCTTCTTCAGGTTGTTCATTTTGTTGTGGTGTGGTGTCGAGTTGTGTCTGAATGTAGTTATCAACAACTGATCGTAATTCCCCCACTTCACTGCTTTGTCTTCCTAGTAGCTTTTCAGCTTCTTGGTGCATCCTTACAATATCAGCAGTTGACTTTCCTTTGTACTTGTCGGGGATGTCTTCTTCTTGGGGAGTTTCCTGTAACTCAGGTTCCGCTGTAAGTTGACTTATTTGTTCTTCGTTGTTAATTTCTTCTTCTTCTTGACGCTCGTCTATTAGTGTTGCCATTATTAAACTCCGTGAGTAATCTCATTATGGAGGTGTATTATACAAAGCTTCTAAATTAAGAGTTGGCCTTGCGTTCTAGTTGTAGTTTTTGCTCTCTGTTCTTCATCCATTTTCTAGTGGAGCTTTCAAAGTCACCGGAAATAGGATCAAGTTTTGATCGCACAGCACTTACAATTCTGTTTGCTTTTTTGCCGCAGTCTAAACAAGAAATATGGGTACACTCAGAATCAGTGTACCTTTCATTTGTATGTCCATCTTCACAGCGAAACTCATAGATGGCTCTCATTACTCTTCTTCTAACTCTGCTGCTTCAATACTTTCTTCTGCTGCAACTATTTGCTGCTCTAAATTTATAATGCTTGCGACAATGGACATTTGCCCCTTACGGAAGTACATGTCGTTTGCATCTTTAGTAGCTTCAATAGAATTAATATTCATTGCGTTGTTTGTTAGGTCTTGTACTAAAAGTTTAAAACCTTCGCTTGCAAACAAACCGCGATATGTGTTATAATATTCTTCAAGTTCTTTATCTTTCATTTACTGTTTCTCCATAAGGACAGTTATTAAAGTAGTTACTCTACATATTATAGCATATTATAAAGTAAAAGTCAAGCTATTTCTTTACTGTTTTCTTCTTTTTAGGTGTCTTATAAATAGAATCCCAATTACTTCCAAACTTCTTTGAGTCTGTTTTTCTTTGAGTACTTCCTTTACCACCGTGAGTTTGACCCTTCACTTTTTCTTAGCCTTTTTCTTTGCAGCTTCTTTCTTACGGTAAGCCTTTTTACCTGCATCATCTCTTAAGGCTTGTATAGCAGCTTTAGCTTGCTTGTCCGTCAAGGGCATTGATTTTGCACGTTTAGCAGGTGGTCTACCTACCTTGCTACCGTATGTACCTTTACCTTGTGGCATCTTATTTCCTCTTGGTTGTTTTGGAAGCTTTCTTAAACGCTTTTGCAGTTGGCGCACCTTTGGCTCCTGCTTTCCTCATTTTCTCTTTAGAACCTGCTGCAATACGTTTTCGTTTAGCGTGGATATTATCATATAGCCCTGCCATTACTTTCTCCTAGACTTAGCACCGGAACATTTCCAACGCTTACGTGATAAGTTGTTAGGGGTGTTAGGGTCGTTCTGTTTCTCTTTAGATAGACCCTTCTTAATACCAAGGCTTCTAGCGCAGTATGCATCACCTTTAGATGTACCTGCTTTTACCCTTGAACCACCACCTTTAGCTTTACCTGCCTGACCATAGCTAACTTTCTTACCGCTAGATGTAATCTTAACCTTAGCCTTACCTTTTGCCGGAGTAGTTTTAGCCATTGTTCTTACCTTCTTTAGCGGCTACTTCTCTTTCCTTAAGTAGTTGCTTAGAAATTTCAAGACGCTTTTGGAACTCTTTGTCATCAGCATCTCCTGCCTTAAGGTTAGTCGTAACAGCTTTAATCCTATCAATCTCAAGCTCCTGCGGTATAACCTGCGCTTCAACAGTAAGCTTCTGCGCCCTTGCTGCTGACTCTTGTGCTTGTCCGTTAAGTGCAGCAGACTGAGAAGCTTGGAAAGCCAACTGTGCTTGCTGTGCTGCTTGTTCAGCTTGTTGTGCAGCTTGCTGTGCTTCAGGGTTAGGAGTATTGGCTTGCTCAAGCGTTCTAATAAGCTCTTCACGATTAGATAGGTTCATGTTGTCAATAATAGACATAACCAACTTAGGATACATGGGGGTGTCAGGTGACATGGTTTGTAGCAACTGGACTAGCTGAGTTACTTCGTACTCACGCGCAATAATACCTAGTGAGCTAGAGGTATGGAACTTGTAGTCAGCTACCGGATACATCTCAGGCTCAAACTGCATATAACGCCAAGCTGCTTTCGTAACAAAAGGAATAATAAAAGACTCTTGGAAGTTAATTAAAGTACGCTTGTGTCTCTTAATGATAGCACCAAGGGACATAGAGATACCTGCGGCTGTAGCATCACCGTTAATGCCACCGGATATACCACCGGAGTCAACAGCACCTGTAGCTGTCTGTACCATCGTCTGTAGAGCTTGCGCTTGTGCAAAGGTAATCTGACTAACATTACCAAAGTTAAACGGCTGTAGTATCTCAGAAGGATTACCGTTGGTTAGTATGGTTTTTCCCGGCTGTATGGAGGGTTTTGCGCCTCTAGGCATACGTGAGGCATCCATTGCCATCATAGGGTGTATGGTGAGTGCAAGAGCGTCTATTCTAGCTCGTATTTCGGTGTCTAACGCCTTTTGAGAGTTATACCCTTTCTCACATACCCCTCTGCCCCAGAAACGGCTAGGAACAACATCCCATGGGAATGCTACGATAGGTCTGTCCTGCATCATGTAGGGGTTTTCGGAAGCTTTAAGCAACGTGCCACCATTAGCTATAATAACTACAGCTTCTACATAGTAAGAAGCATCATCTTCGTTTTCATCTGAACCTAAATCAACAACTTCTTCTTCTTCTGCATCTTCATCTTGCATTGCTTTCTCAAGCAAGTGACGAGGGACTAAACCGTAGTACTTAGTAAGACGTACTTTGTCATCATCAAAGCTAGTTAGGTCTTGATCTGGCTCAATATCAAAGTCAGGACTAGCTGACACAATATCAACGTCCCTGTACACTCCGCTTTCCTGTAGCTGCTCTACTAGGTGCGAGGACACAAACTCATCAATAGCACAACCTAAGGCTGAATCAACATCAGTAGCTACAGGATCAATAAGGAAGTTCTGGGGCATTACAGGACGTAGTTTAATACAGGTACGATCACGTATAGTGACACCTACGGCTTGTAATTCACCACCCATAACTGGTTGAGTAGCAGGTGCCATCTCTTTTTCTTCAGATAAGACAACTTCAGCAATGCCTGTGCCAAATACAGCAGCGTTTATAAGACATTCTGCTACACCTTTACGTACTTTGTTCTTTTTAAAGTCTTGGTCAAGATGTTTACGTAGCATCTCAATGTCTTGACTATCTTGATCGTGTATGTCATCTTTAATGTCAAACCACTTGCCTCGACCAAAGGTAGCTTCCTCTAATTCCGCTACTGAGGACTCTACTGCTTGTTGTAGGGCAGGAGTAATAATTTTAGAGCGTTCTGTTTCTCTTGTTCTATCTTCTATAGACCACTGTCCTCTCCACAAACGGTAATATTCTTCAAACCTTTGTGCATAGTTAGCTTCGTAATGGTCACGCCAAGAATCACACTTAGTAATTACCCAATTCTCTAGGTCTTGTTCTCTAGTAAAGTCTTCTCTATCTTCTAACATAGTTAATACCCTGCGTATTTGTCTAGGAATTCGTATTCTTCTTCTTCATAATCATAAGCATAAGAAACTTTTGCAAGTTGATCTATGTATGCTAAGGCATCTATTAAGTCATCGTGGACTAAATGGTTAGGAAATTGAAATAACTCGTCTAAAAACTGACTGTTCCACTTACCTTTGTTTAATGTAATGTTACCATGCTCAAAGCGGCCTTGTAAAGCCCACACAATCCTATCTATTTTCTTTTTATTACCGTGTGTAAGTTCTTCTACTCTAAAAAACCGTTGATTCTTTTTCATTTGATCGTTTAAGTAGGGGTGTACAGCGTTCTTTAAAGCACCTTTCTCAATGCCTACAGCTAGTGGACGGTAGTCTCTAACTGCTTCAAAGATTTTCCTAGCAGTCTCTTCTACGCCCCAACGCCCATGTATAATATTAGCAACCCACCAACCATCAACACCTGCTTTAACAACCGCAATAGCCGTTTGGTCAAGTCTGCTTGTCTTAGTAGTTACTTTCTGTACGTCAGCAAAACCTGCCAAATCTACTGCAATGTAAAACTCACCTTCTTTAGGTTCATCTTCACTAAACTTGACATCATCTTCCTTAAACAGTTCACTACCGTGAGCCTCAAAGGATGCCATGAACTCCTGTCGGAAGGAAAAAGCTGACATTGACTTCTCAGCGGCTCTAATCTCGTTAGGGTCTAGCAGTGGGTTATCAAAGCTTGTAAAGTGATAACCTACAAAGGTATCGTCTTCACTAATGGTTGCGTATGAATATAGATCATAGAAGTGGTTGCGACCCATTGGCGTACCAATGAACATTGCATCACCCTTCTGATCCGCAAGAGCCGGACGTAGGATTTGCTCCCACACCTCTGGCTTCATATCTGCGTACTCATCCATGACTAGGAACTTAAGGCTGACACCACGCATGGTTTCCGGCCTGTCTGCGCCCTTAAGTGTCAGGAGTGCGCCATTAATAAACTTGATCTGTAAGTTATTAACATGACTTGAAGAGATAACAGGGTTGCCTAGCTCTAGCAGCATCTGCCACATGATGTCCCTAGCCTGTCCCTGTGTAGGAGCTACGTAGAACACCTGACCCTTCTTAGCTGACAAACAATTAAGTATTAATGCCCAAGCAGCCAATCGTGACTTACCTGTACGCCTACCTGCTGCTATGACCTTAAAGCGTGTCTTGTCTTCGTATACTGTTTGCTGCCAAGGTAGTAGTTCAACCTTTAAATCAGCCAAACTAGTACGTCCACATTACAGGAGACTCGTTAGTGTCCAAGTCGCGGATGTCAACATGAATAAAGTTAGAAGCAACTCCGATTCCTGAAAAGCCCATTTTAATAGCTTCCTCAACAATCTTGTAACGCTGTGTTCCGTTGCTAACTTTAATGTCTGCGGCAATACCTTGGGCATGAGTTCCTAAATTTTCCTTGCTTCGTTCAATGGGATGGTCTTTTGATCTAAAACCACTTGTTATTATAAAAGGGAAACCACAGACATCGCGCAAGCTATCAAGTTTTATTAAGAAATCATCTTTAATTTCATTCTCACCTGTGTACTGACAGGCAAACTCTGCTTTAGCAAAGTACTTTAGCTCTTTATCAATGCTCGACATCTGTGTAGTCCCCTTCAATGGGTTCTTGTTCGTTACCAGAGATGATAGTAGTTTCTCCACCAACACCAGTAATTGATATATTAATTGCACTCTTGCCACCAGTTGCTTTATCCTTCTCAAAGT
>Ga0209383_1002476_pt1 | contig 10850 bp, 13 predicted proteins | sample CoawatmetaG02DNA_FD_187510 | JGI IMG/M metagenome (GOLD analysis project Ga0209383, IMG submission 187510) | Marine microbial communities from the West Antarctic Peninsula - Coastal water metaG029-DNA (SPAdes) (version 2) | ecosystem: Environmental > Aquatic > Marine > Coastal ... | reverse complement strand
AATTATAGTTTTAGGTTCAGCTTATGTAAGTTGGAAAATACCTACTTGGGTGGGTGATAATATTAAAACTGTGGGTTTATTCTTTGTTATTGTTCACGTGGCAGCAGTACTAATAACGTTTTATCATATGTCTGTTGGTGTATTTCCATTTGATGCAACAAACATAGGAGGCACTGTGCCTGATGTAGTTCTAGCAATTCTATTCTTCTGGAAATCTCGCGCTGATGCTTAATCAAAGTCAAAGGTGAAAAAAAGGCCCTAATACAGGGTCTTTTTTTTAGTTTCTCCCTCGCACAAAAAACGAAGTTTGGACTTTTTTTAGTATCATAAATATTTATCTAAAAAACTCCTAATCTACACCTAGCCTTTCACCTATTATTTATAATTAGCAATATGATAAGAACATTTTTATTTTTATTTGTAAGCAGTATTGTAAGTCTTTCATATGCAAATTATTTGGATGATTGGACTAATGAGGATCTCTGTAGATGGATGGATGCAGCTTTAATTCCTGAGCATATTTCAGAAGAGATGTATACGAGAAAGGTCGTATGCTTTAACGATTCTGAGGCTATTGAATTAATAACTCAAGCGACCTATATTAGTGAAAATGGAACTGTTTTTCCTTCACCTAAGCCTTCGGCAAAGGTAAAGATGGGCAGTGGTTTGCGTTTTAGATTAACTTACAAGATAACTTTATGAAGAAGCTTCGACGATGAGTTGGTGGACATCAGTTTTAGGTGGGGCGCTCGGCTATATGATTGGTGGGCCTTTAGGGGCGATGCTTGGTGTTGCATTTGCAGGCAACTTTTCTAAAGGCAAGTCTAATTTCCGTGGATCTGCGTCAGATTATCGACCCGGTGATCAACAGCGCGTTCAAGCAGCATTTTTTAGTGGTGTATTTTCAGTTATGGGCTACATTGCCAAAGTAGATGGAAAGGTCTCAAAATCTGAAATTCTACTAGCTCAGCAAGTTATGCAACACATGCAGTTATCAGAAGATATGCAAAAAGCTGCAAAAGAGCTGTTTAACCAAGGTAAACACAAAGATTTTAACCTAGACGAAGTGCTTGAGCAGTTCCGCACCGAATGTCATAGGCGTACTCACCTAGTCCGGATGTTTTTAGAGATTCAAATTCAAGCTACATATGCAGACGGTGTGTTTGATGATAAAGAGTACGATGCCCTTAAACATATTGCTCAAAAACTGCGCTTCCCTATGCATGAACTAGAGCGACTTATTCAGCAGTTTTCTGTTGCGAGTAACAGCTCCAGCAAACTAACAATCGATGATGCATACTTGATACTAGGCGCCGATAAAAGCCTTACTGATAAAGAGCTTAAGCGAGCCTATCGCAGATTATTAGCTCAGCACCATCCAGACAAACTAGTTGCTAAAGGCTTGCCAGATGAGATGATAAAATTAGCAAATGATAAAACTCAAGAAATCATTAGTGCTTATGAGCTCATTAAGAAGCACCGTGGCATGCGCTGATTAAGATATACCACTCGTATTAAATGATAAAAAAATCAGTCAAGTTGTTAGTGGGCGGACTTATTGTGCTAACAATAATCGCCTTACTGGGGCACAGAGTAATTATTCCAAAGTTAATACCCTTGTCAGACCTACCCACTCCATCAGGCATTTATGACGTTGGAACAAGAATATTTGAATGGACCGATGACTCACGTGACGAGTGGTTTACACAAGAAAAAGATGACAAACGACGCATTGTTGTTCAGGTTTGGTACCCAAGCGAAGATACAAATTCAGCGCCAGTTCCGTACTTGGTGTCAGCAGATAAGTGGTTACCAGCTTTGAGTGGTATTCTGGAGATCCCCCAATTTCTTTTTAATCATTTACGAAACATAGGGACGCATTCAGTCCTTGATGCCTCAGTGAATAAACAGATAGAAAATGCCCCTTTGGTTCTTTTTTCGCACGGCATTTGGGGCATGCGTTTTCAAAATACAGCTCAGTTCGAGGCATTGGCGAGTAGAGGCTATATTGTTGTTTCTGTAGACCATGCATATGATGCAAGTCTCACGCTTTTTAAGGACGGAACAACCGCAGACTTTAGGTCTGGATATGAAGGTGAATTAAGTGAAGAGGAGTTTTGGGCTTTACGTAATCCACAGCTTCAAACTCGAGTAAGTGACATTAGTTTTATGATTGACACTATAGGCGAGAAACAAATTCAAGGGGCTGGGCTTTGGTCTGCCGTTGGTATGGACAATATTGGTATTTTTGGACATTCTTATGGAGGAGCGACCAGTCTAATTGCTAGTATTCAAGATGAGCGTATCGACGCTGCAATCGCCCTTGATGGGTGGATGATACCGGTGCCACTTGATGTTATTGATAGCGGCTCTGACAAGCCTTTTTATTATATTGGCAGAGAGTCATGGCCTGATCCGCTTAATTACCAACAGCTTAATAAGTTTCTTGATAGCAGCTCACAACAATCAACTTTGTTTTTGACAGGGACAGAGCACTTTGATTACTCGGATGCACCTCTTTTTTCACCTTATATGCGAACATTTGGCTTATCTGGTGTAATTCCCGCTAATGAATTAGCTAAAAAACTTGAGGATGAGATTGTCGGCTTTTTCGATAACCATCTAAATCATGAATCAAAAATTTAGATAAGTGGATAAGAGTTCTTGTGATGACAAAATGAAATAAAATCTTAGTATAAATAGAATTATTTCTTTGGTAAGAATACTCAGTGAAAAAATATGAATAAACTCTTAACACCGCTAACTTTTCCTCGAGGGCCAAGCATTAAGAATCGCTTCATGCTAGCACCCTTAACAAATACTCAAAGCTCAGAAGACGGCGTGCTTTCAAATGAAGAGTTTAAATGGCTGACAATGCGTGCAAAGGGTGGCTTTGGTTTAACCATGACGTGCGCTGCGCACGTGCAGGCCCAAGGAAAGGGATTTCCAGGCCAATTAGGTGTCTTTTCTGATATTCACCTAGAAGGGCTAAAAAGATTAGCATCAAAAATAAAAATAAATGGAAGCATTGCTATTTGCCAACTGCATCATGCTGGGATGAGGTCACCAAAAGAGTTAATAGGACAAATGCCTGTTTGTCCTTCTGACAATGAAAAATTTAATGCTAGGGCGCTTACCACCAAAGAAGTTAGAGTGCTAAGGGATGACTTTATCGGAGCAGCAATTCGCTCAGAAGCATCAGGATTTGATGGGGTCGAGCTTCACGCAGCACATGGGTATATCCTTGCGCAATTCTTAAGCCCAGGAATCAATCAGAGAGAGGATGCGTATGGACAGAACCTTAGTAATCGTTGCAGGTTGCTTTATGAAATCATTGATGGCATAAGAAAAGAGTGCAACAAGAATTTTATGATTGGCGTTAGACTTTCTCCTGAAAGGTTTGATATGAAATTAGGAGAGGTTATGGTTATTGCGCAAGAACTTATGTCTTCGGGCAAGATTGATTTTCTAGATATGTCTCTTTGGGACGTCTTTAAAGAGCCTGAAGAGGAAGAATTTAAAGGCAAGAGTCTTCTCTCTTACTTCGCCGAACTTGAAAGAGGCAACACACGACTTGGAGTTGCTGGAAGTATAAGAACCCCTATAGATGCAGAGCGAGTAATGTCTGAAGGGGTGGATTGGATCATGCTTGGAAGAGCGGGAATGTTGCACCATGATTTTCCAAAATTATATGAAGATAACCCACGATTTTCACCAATAGAGATTCCCGTTTCTAGAGATTACTTATTGAAGGAAGGGCTGTCAGGTAAATTTATCAACTACATAAGCCAATGGGGGTTCACCTCAGAGCTAAGCAAAAGCGCAGAGTAACTAATCATATGGCAAGAGGGCAAAAATCATTTAAGCATTCTAATAATGGTCCAGTGGTTACCGATGATGAAATTTATATGATGGTAATGCTTTATACCTATCAACATAAAAGCATTGATTATCTTGCTCGGAAATTTAATGTCAGCTCTCCTGTCGCTAAAGAAATTATTATTCGAAGTCGTTTTGGCGGAGCCTGTGGCTAAGATAAATATACTACCTCTAATTATCTTTATTCTCGTAGGCCAAGCCTATGCAGACAAAAATGATTTATTCCTTGAGGGATTAAAAGGGGTTATCAGGATTGATTTCTCGGATGGAAGTATTTATAAAGGCCAAGTTGATGAGTGCTTAATTGAATTAACTAAAGCAACCTGTATGTCGGGTATGGGAGTCTATGACTCTGAAGCTGGCTCAAAATATTTTGGAAGTTTTAAGGGTAATAAACCCAATGGTAATGGTTTGTTTATACATCTAGATGGCCAAACCTATGAGGGAAATTTTAAAGATGGCGCTATTCATGGAAAAGGCATTATGACCTATCCAGATGGCCGTAGGTATGAGGGTGGCTACAAAAATAATATGCGCAATGGCTTTGGCGTCATGACCTATCCGGATGGCCGGAGGTATGAGGGCAGCTACAATAATAATATGCGCAATGGCTATGGGATTATGACCTATCAAGATAAAGGGAAGTATGAAGAGGGCAGCAGTTATGAAGGAGAGTGGCTAGACGACAAGCGAAATGGCCAAGGCATCATGATTTATTCGAATGATGGTAGGCGCCTGAAAGGTGAGTTTAAAGATAATGTTTTTATTAGTATATAGTTTTTTAGAGTATAAATTTTTAGGGAGTAAAAATGTTCTGTATTAAAGCTGAAATACCACAAGAGGTATGTGAAATTGACGATGAGTTAAAGGCGATTTATCACAGCAAAGATACAGTGTGTATTTGGGTCTTAAAAACAAGGGAAGATAGAAATCGATTTGTAGATGAGACTGCTGGAATGCTTAAAGATCAAAGAGAGATTTTTTTTGAGAATTTTTACTAACTATAATTAGAGCTTTAACGATTATTTGGAGATTGACCTGTGAACTTAAAAATTATATATTTTGATTTACCTTTTTGGCGTGCTGAAATATCAAGACTACCTCTGTTCATCGCAAATATAGACTTTGAAGACTTCAGGCCTAGTGACGATGAGTGGGATTATGCCAAAGAGAATGGGAAAATGCCGGACGGCACAATAATCCCCTTCAGTGAATTGCCCGTTCTATCAATCAATGGTGAGAGTGTCGCCCAGACAATGGCAATCGCGAGAATTTGCGGCAAGCTTGGCGGAATGTATCCAGAGGATATTGTTGAGGCGGGAAAGGTCGATCAAATTGTTATTGCTGTTGAAAATATTAATGCGCTTTTAAGTCCCTCAATGCAAGAAAGTGACCCATTAAAAAAGAAGGCAATGCGAAAAGAGTTGACCTCTAATGAACTGCCAACATACTTTGGTTATTTACAAGATATTTTAGATGCCAATAATTCAGGTTGGTTTGTTGGAGACAGCATGACTATTGCTGACCTTGCAGTTTGGAGTCTTTTGGGATGGATCGCTTCGGGCGTTATTGATGATATTTCGGCAGAGGTTATTCGCCCATTTGATGGTTTAGTGAGGCTATACAGCGATATAAGTAAAAATCCTAGCGTCAGAGCGTGGAAAATTAAGACCTATGATCATGATAAAGTTCGAGACGACGAGTATAGCTTTGGCGTCCCAGATACTATATAAAGTGAGCTAATTGAGCGTTTTCGAGTCATCCAGGTAGGGGAGTTTATTTCGCACTGATGAGATTTCATCGGTGTTGATCTCTCCCATGATGACTTTTTCAGTTATTCCAGCGTTCACAATATCAAGTCCATCCGGCCCAATAATCTTGCTCTCTCCCATAAAATTGATGCCATTTAAGTTTCCAGTAGAGTTGGCATAAATTACATATATTCCATTTTCAAATGCCCTAGTTCTGCAATTATAAAGAGCTGCAGCTGGCCAATTAGATGACTGGCCAGTTGGAGCGATAATCAGCTCAACCCCTTGTAGGGCTAATTTACGAATTATCTCTGGAAACTCTAGCTCGTAACAAATGACGATCGCAGACTTTATCCCATTGACCATAATGACCGAACTCTTGCTGCCTGGTTTAAATATCTTTGACTCGTCGGCAGTAGGTGGCAGCATTTTTTTGCGATGGTTTGCAAGAGACAGGCCCTTACTATCAAAATACTGAGCCGAGTTAAATAGATTATCGTTATGTTTTTCTGGGTAAGTATAAAGAATGGCAGTTGAGTATTTTTTTGCAAGAGCGCTTATTTTTTTTGCGTACTCGCCATCACTCGTCTCACAAAACTCTTTGATTTTCTCAAAGCTCCCGTATCCCGAAAGAAACAGCTCAGGACAAACGATTAAGTCTAACCCATCAGCTTGCAATAATTTTTCCTCTAGCCTTTGAATCCTTCTTAAAGGAGTTTCATCGCGCATTTTGTATTGAAATATGCCTGCATTAATTTTCATTTTTTGCTCGCGTTTTACGAATTTTCTTAATCCAATTATAGGGCTTTATAACAATCCAGTAAAGCCAGACAGGGATGCCAACGATATAGAATATATGCCAATAAACATTGTAAAGATCAAACCAACTAATAATTATTTGATCATTTAGTTTTGAGTAGGTTGTCGCAATGAAAAACGAAAACAGTAGCCAGAAAATACTGAAATAAAAAGCAATTCGTGTTTTTAAGGAGAAACTTATCATTAGAAAAAATCAACTATAGGGCTCTGAAGATAACTATAATTTAATTTCTAATTTTATAGGGACTTTTGATGATAAAAACATTGCAGATAAGTGAGAAAGACGCTTGGGATTTGGCATTTAATGCTTTAACAAACAACCAGACTTCTGATGAAAATGCAAAGGAAGTCGCTGATGCCTTAATCAATGCGGAATTTGATGGGCAGGCTGGACATGGCTTATCGCGTATACCTTCTTACGTTGAGCAGGTATTGTCTGGTAAGGTCGCTGGTAATGTGTCTCCCTCACTCTTAAGTTCAAAGGGGAGCGTCATTCGAGTTGATGCTAATCATGGCTTTGCATTTCCTGCGATCTCATTAGCCCTTAGTGAAATAACAAAGACTTGTAAAAGTTTTGGTATTGCGGCTGCAAGCATTTCACGTTCTCATCATTTTGGCCAGGCTGGTAGGCATGTTGAACGATTAGCAGAAGACGGATTGATTGGATTGATGTTTGGTAATACGCCTAAAGCGATTCCGCCATGGGGTGGATCTAAACCCTTATTTGGAACCAATCCGATTGCATTTGCTTCGCCAAGACAAGCTGCTGCTCCATTAGTTATTGATATGAGCTTAAGCAAGGTAGCGCGCGGCAAGGTGATGGTGGCTAATCAACTCAATGAAAAAATTCCAGAGGGCTGGGCGATAGATAAAGAAGGGAAGCCAACAACGGATGCAAAAAAAGCACTTGAGGGAGCAATGCTTCCAATTGGAGATGCCAAAGGGAGTGCTCTAGCACTTATGGTAGAGATGCTTGCAGCTGGACTTACAGGCTCTAACTTTGGCTTCGAGGCAAGCTCTTTTCTTAACGCTGAGGGCGAGTCTCCAGGCGTTGGTCAGTTAATTATTGCCATTGACCCTAGTTTTTTCTCTGGAGAAAGTTTTTCAGAAAGAACTGAAACCCTAGTAGGCGCAATTCTCGAGCAGCCATCAACAAGGCTTCCGGGTGACAAGCGAATTGAAAAAAGGAAGGTACGCGAAAAGTCACAAATGATCACCATCTCCAAAGACCTTTATGAAAAAATTGAGTTATTAACTCAGTAGTTTCAATAATTTATGGTTCTTTTTGAATTATGTAACTCATTGATTTATAGGTCTTTTTGGATTATATACAAATGATTTAACCTAATATATAATTTTTATAATTATTTTTAGGGAATCAGAGTTATGCAAGTATTAAGTTCAAATATGACAAAGACAGTACTGAGCGCCATTTTAACAATGTCACTCGGTTTTTCAGTCAGTGCAAGCGCGGATGATTCGCAGCAGATTAAGTCTTCGCTTATGAGCAGAATGACCAGTTCGACTGGCTCTTTTATCTCAACGGGTATTGGCGCTCTACTAAGCCCCAACTTCAATACCGTTGAGGTAAACACCAACCTAAAAGAGGGTGACTCTTCAGTCGATATTGGTGTTCTTAGAGCTTTTGGTGATAACCCAAATTCATTTATTTTTAACCAGATCAACCTCAATCGTTTTGATGATAGAACAACGCTTAATCTTGGCCTTGGCTTCAGAAGACTTAATGCAGACGAGACCTGGATGACAGGCGTTAACGCATTCTACGATCACGAGTTCCCGAACGATCACAAACGTAACAGCGTTGGTTTTGAGCTCATTAGCTCAGTTTTTGAGACTAGAGTAAACTCATACAACGGAACCACAGGCTACATTACCGACAAGAGCGGCACCAACTCAAAAGCACTTGATGGCAGAGATATGGGCTTCAAGGTTGCACTTCCCTATCTACCCGGCATGATGTTTGGTATGAACGCAGTTCAGTGGAAAGGCATCGACGGCATGAAAGACAAGAAGAGCAGGAAATACACACTTGGCGGTAACCTCTCTGACAACGTATCGATCAGCTTTGAGCGTCATGACTATAAAAACAAAGCTACTAAAGATTACAATAGCATTAACCTTAACTACACCTGGGACTTTGGCGTAGAGAACACAAGACCAAAACTATTTGAACTTGCAAGCTCAGCATACGAGCTTAAGAAGCTAGGCGATCAGCGCTATGACCTGGTCAAGCGTGAGAACCGAATCGTTAAGAAGAAATCAGGCACATTAACAGTGAGTGGTTACTAATATGAAAACATTAAGTTTAAATAAATTAATACTTTTAACTGGGTTACTTCTGATCTCAATTGTTTTCTCCACTGGAGCTGATGCTAGCTGAAGATATAACTCCGGAGTGCTTGATGTTCAATCTGGAGACCGACAATATCAAGTGTATGAAACTACAGCGGGACAATATACTGATGCATGTACAGATACTCCAGATGAATATGAAATCACTTTCTACAAGCTTGGCATTTGCAATGCAACAACCGCTGCAAATGATTTGAGTTCTTGTCAGTAAGTTGTTAATAACACAGAGGGAGTTACTCATGTAATTGAGGCAGGAACTTTAGGCGCAATGGCAATTCCAGAATTTTCAATTGATCCTGGAACCTATACCCATATGGTTGTCGTGATAAGCAATAAGCTTGGAGTTAAGCACTCATTTACAGCAGCTAATAGCCTTACAGGCGCTAGTTCTAGTGCTGGAACAACCTGTTGGACCTCTCTTGCAGGTCCTAGTAGCTACACTAACGAGCGGATTGGGATTTGGAGTGGAGGATACACTACAGCCGATAGCGTTCAACTAATTACGTGCGGAGCAGCAGCAGATAGCGCACCTGTCTTTAGTTATGAATTGATTAATAAGCTAACTGAAGAGGAATGCGCTGATGCTTGGGCTGATAATGGAGATTATTCTAGTTTTGGAACAACTGTTGTTGGAAATGGAACTGCTGAGGTTTCTCTTCTTAAGTCAACGGATGTTTTTGCTACAGCCTGCACAGATGCCGCAAAAATCCTTTGGACAACCACGCTTACAACGCCATATGTCGTGACGGCAGAGTCCACTTTTGAGCTAAAAATGAGGACAACAGATGCAGTCTCTATTGATTTTGATAGCGGTGTAGTGGACGTAGATGCTGATCCTTTAGTTGGTTCAAACAATAACATCATGAAGATGGGTGCAGACCCAGTTCAGTTGTATCTAACAGTTACTGATTAATTTTTTGGTGGTTGACCAAGACTAAGATAGTCTTGACCGGCCGCCATCAACTCCAATTATCTGTCCTGTAATCCACGAGCTCTCTTCACTTAGAAGAAACTTCGCAAGAGCAGCAGAGTCTTTACCCTCACCGAGCCTTTTGAGTGGGTGCGCTTTAGCAAGAGCCTCTGCAACAACCGGGCTTTTCAGCATGGGCTGAGCAATTTTTGAGTTGGTTAGGCTTGGCGCAATGCAGTTAACACGAATGTTTGGAGCAAACTCAGCAGCCAGTGTCACCGTTAATCCTTCAATTGCAGCCTTAGCAGATGCAATAATTGTATGATTCGTAAAACCTTTCTGAGCTGCAACGGATGAGAATAACACTATAGAGCCGCTACTCTTTTCTAGATCATCTTGAAAACCTTTGATTACCTCAATAGCCGAGTAGAGGTTTAACTTCATGCAATTATGCAAGTCACTTTCTGTGACCCTTTTAAGGGGTTTCAGGTCAATCGAGCCAACACAGTAAGCGATGCCTTTTATGTTAAATTCAGATGTATCACTTTTAACTTGATCTATAAAGCCCTCTTCCAAGACGTCGGCAACAGAATAGCTACAACCCAGCTCCTCTGAAATTGCTTTCACTTCATCTTTATTTCTAGCAATTAGGTGAACGTCATGGCTTGATTCTTTCAGCTGGGCGGCAAGGCTTGATCCTATTGCACCCGTAGCTCCAAATACTAAATATTTATCAGACATATGATCTTTAAATTGATGAAAAAATTGAATTAACTATTTTACAACTATTAAATATTAAAGATATTATTTAGTTACCTAATTTGTTTATACTTTATTCTTTAATCCAATTTAATCGACGTTTATTTATGAAAAAACTACTTACTATTATTTTGCTATCCATTGGCTTTATGACTCCATCATATGCTGACACAGAGGTTGCAGGAGAAGCGGTACGATGTTCAGCGCTTATTTATATCCAGATTACTAGGCCAGAGATGGCTGGACTCACTACAGGTGAAGAAATAATGAATAGAATTTATGCCTATCACACCATTGATGGAACTGATATGGAAATGACTAATGGACAAATTGTTGCGGCTCAAACAGAGGCAATAACT
>Ga0209383_1002473_pt1 | contig 10854 bp, 13 predicted proteins | sample CoawatmetaG02DNA_FD_187510 | JGI IMG/M metagenome (GOLD analysis project Ga0209383, IMG submission 187510) | Marine microbial communities from the West Antarctic Peninsula - Coastal water metaG029-DNA (SPAdes) (version 2) | ecosystem: Environmental > Aquatic > Marine > Coastal ... | reverse complement strand
ATGTAGTTTGAACTTTATGAGAGACAATTGAAACTTTTTTTTCAAAAATAGAGTTCAATAAAGTAGATTTCCCGGAATTCGTCGGCCCTGAAATTGCAACGAAACCAGATTTTTTAATCATAAATTTAAAGATTTTAATAATCTTGAGGCTGCTGATTGTTCAGCTTTTTTTTTGGAGCTCCCTTCACCTATAATGAGCTTGCTATCAGTAATTTTAACAGAAATTCTAAAAGAAGGCTTGTGTGAAGGTCCTTTGTTAGAAAGATTTTTGTAAATAGGTAAAGTTTTGAAAATTTTTAAAGAGTGCTCCTGCAATTGTGTTTTTGAATCAATTTGAACAATTGTAGATTTTTTTAAACTTTCTTTCCATAATGATAAAACGAATTTATTAGCTTCAAAAAAACCCTTATCTAAATAAACGGCTCCTATTAAGCTTTCACATAGATCTCCATATATTTTTTTATGTCCAATTTTATTTTTTTTTTGTGATGAGCTTAATAAAACATATTTACCCAAATCTAACTTTTCTATTATTAGGGAACAGGTATTTTTATTAACAAGTGATGCTAATTTTTTATCTAAAGAACCTTCTGCATCATTAGGATACAAATTTGATAATTTTGTAGCAATGATTAATCCTAAAACGCGATCTCCAATAAACTCCAGACGTTCATTGTTAGAATCGGATATTTTGGTAACACTTTTATGAGTCAATGCCTTTTCTAGATAGTTTATATTAGTAAACTTTATATTTAAAATTTTTTCTACTTTTGTTAAATAATTCTTATCCATTAATTTAATTTTTTAAATACCCTATTAAATCTAATAGATTTAAGCCAAAGCCATGGAGTAAACAGATTACCGATCTTACTATCATTAGAAAAAAATAAAAATTGTGCTTTTCCAACTAAATTATTAACATGGACATAACCCACGCTTGATAAAAAACGACTGTCTTTAGAGCAATCGCGATTATCACCCATAAAAAAAAAGTGATTTTTTGGAATTTTGTATAGATCAGTATTTTTCATTGAACTATTTGTGGAATAAAAAATATTATACTTAGTATTTTTTGACATTTGTTCTATGTATTCATTAACTTGGAATTTCTGATCACCGCAATAAACAAAGTCTGTTTTCACAAATTGTTTATTAATTTTTTTTTCATTGAGAAATAAATTCCCATCTTTCAATTGTACCGTATCACCTGGTAAACCAATTAAACGTTTTATGTAGTCCGTCCTGTTGTCTGATGGAGTTTTAAAAACAATAATATCTCCGCGCTTTGGGGTCGAAAAAAAAACTCTGTTTGAAAAAATTTTTGGACTGAAGGGAAATGAATGCCTACTATAACCATAAGAATATTTTGTTACAAATAGCCTATCACCCACTAATAGTGTTTTTTCCATAGAGGAAGATGGAATAAAAAAAGGCTGCAAAAGAAAAGATCTTATAATAATGGCAAAAAACAGGGCGACGAAAATAGTTTTAATGTTCTCTATGATTTGTTTTTTGTTCATTGCTTGACTGCTATAACAAAAGCTAAGGCCCATGGATAGTCGTCTGACAAACTCAATTGAAAAACCGTTTTTTTTAAATTTTTTTTAATAACGTTAAAATAGGGACTGCCAGAGGGTTTGTTCAAAACTTCTATATCTAAAAATGACACATGGGTACCTATTCCTGTTCTTAGAGACTTGGATAGCGCCTCTTTCGCGGCAAACCGAGCCGCAATTTTTGAAGCTTGGCCTACTTTTAGTTTAGAAATAATTTTAATTTCTTTATCTGTAAACACCTTTTTTAAAAAATTTTTCTTATTTTTTCCGATAATATTTTCAATTCTTTTCACATTTACAATATCTGTTCCAACACCAACGATTTTCATTTTTTATCTTTATTTCTTAATGATTTTAGCAAAGTTTTGAACGGCTTGGGTCAAACCAACAAAAACAGACTCAGAAATAATAAAATGCCCGATATTAAATTCTGTTATTTCTTTAATTTTTTTTATTTTTTTAGTTGCTATGTAATTAAGGCCATGACCACAATAAATACCTATATTTTTTTTTTTAGCATACATGGCAGTTTTTTTAATTTTGTTAAATTCTTTAGTTGCCTTATATTTATTATTATCATTTAAAAAATTACAAAATGCTCCTGTGTGTAATTCTATATTATTTGTATTTAACTTCAGTGCCTGTCGTACGTTTCTAATTTCTGGATCCACAAATAGAGATACTTTAATATTATTTTTCTGTAGTTTCTTAATAGCTTTCGATAAAAAAGAAATATTATAAAATAAATTTAATCCTCCCTCCGTGGTTAGTTCGCTTCTTTTTTCAGGAACAAAGCATACATACTCAGGTTTAGTTTTGATTGCAAAAGTTAGCATTTTTTGCGTTAATGCCATTTCAAGATTGAGAGGTTTTTTTATATGCTTCTTAAGACTAATCACATCAGCGGTTTTTATGTGTCTTTGGTCTTCCCTTAAATGAACTGTAATAAAATCTGCGCCTGCTTTAATTGAATTCTTAGCTGCCAACAAAACAGAAGGAGAGTTACCCCCCCTTGCATTTCTTAGGGTTGCTACATGATCAATATTAACTCCAAGTTTATACTTAGGTATCATTTATATTGTTTCTCTACTTCCTGGTTTAATCGCTTTTATGTTTTTTAATTTTTCTGGTAAATTGTCAGCAGAAAAAGATGGTATCATTAATTTAATTTGAGAAATTATTTTCGTTTTAATTAAAAAATTGTCTCCTGACCTATCTATAATGCAAGCATATCCAGTCACAAATCCTCCAAGTTTTTCTATCGCAGCGGTACACTCTAGACTTGATTTTCCTGTAGTAATCACATCTTCAACGATTAATACATTTTTATATTCTTTAAATTCAAAACCTCTTCTAAGCGTAAATTCTCCATCGACTCTTTCTGTAAAAAAGCTTGGTACGCCCAAATGTCTTGATACTTCATAACCGGCAAGAATTCCTCCAATTGCAGGAGAGACTATTATATCAAAATTAATTTTAGAATTTTTAATTTTTTCAGCTAAAGACTTACAAATTATTTCTGATTTTTTTGGATGCATTAATAATTTTGCACATTGAACATATTTATCACTACGAAGACCAGAAGATAAAATGAAATGACCCTCCATTAAAGCCTCTGTTTCCTTTAAAAGATTTTTGGTTTCATTTTCAGTTAACATTTAATTAACTACCCTTTCTATTTCGTATAATTTTAAAATTTATTGATCTTGCTTTTAATGCAGAAATCAAATTAGTAAAATCTTTTAAATTATTGATTTCAACATCAAATATAAAGCTTAAGAAATCTTCTTTTTTATCAACGAGTTCAACATTGTAAATGTTGCACTTATTTTGCCCTATCAAACTACAAATTTCTCCTAAGGTACCAGCACGATGGCTCAAAAGTACCCATATACTGGATTTGTGGATTTTTGTTTCTTTATTTGCAGGCATTTTATCATGCCAGTATTTTTTAATTGAGGCTTTTGCCTTTCCAGTTATTGCAAAAGAAGCCCAGTGCAAAGATGGAGATTTCTTTTTAGATGTTAATATTTCAACTTCATCCCCATTGTTTAAAATAGTTTGCAGAGGAAATTCGTTTCCATTAATTTTAACTCCTATGCAGGTATCGCCCACGTCTGAATGAACGGCGTAAGCAAAATCAATAACTGTTGCATTAGATGGGAGTCTTATAACGGCACCCTTCGGAGTGAAGCAAAAAACCTGATCTTGAAAAAGCTGTAGTTTTGTATATTCAAAATAATGCTCTGGATTTTCTCCACTTTCCAAAAGATCTACCAAATCTTTTAACCAATTAAAGCTTTTTAAGGATTCTCTATTAACTTTTTCGTTAACTTTATAAATCCAATGAGAGGCAATACCTCTTTCGGCAAAATCGTGCATTTCAGAAGTTCTTATTTGTATTTCCATTCTTTGATTTAATGGACCAATGACTGTTGTGTGCAATGAACTATAATTATTTGATTTAGGAGTTGAAATGTAATCTTTAAACCTTCCAGGGACGATTTTCCATTTTTGATGAAAAATACCAAGTGTTTTATAGCAGTCATCCACACTGTCCAATATAATTCGAAATCCAATTAAATCAGTTACCTGTTCTAGAGAAATTCTTTTAGATTGAATTTTTTTCCAGATAGAAAAACATGACTTTTCTCTTCCAGTGATTTTCGCAATAATATTATTTTTTTCAAACACAGAGTTAATTTCATCAGAAATTGTAGAGAAGAGCTTTTGAGTATTTGGATAAACTGTTTGCAAACGATCTAATATTAATTTTCTTGCTTCAAAATTCAAAACTTTAAAAGACAAGTCTTCCAGTTCATCTCGTACATTATGCATGCCTATACGATTAGCTAAAGGTGCATATATTTCCATTGTCTCTTTAGCAATCCGCTTTTTTTTTTCTTCCGAAACAACGGCATCAATAGTTCGCATGTTATGAAGGCGGTCTGCTAATTTAACTAGCAGAACTCTAATGTCTTTTGAGGTAGCTAGGATTAATTTTCTAAAATTTTCGGCTAAAGTAAATTCTTTTTTTTTATTTTCTAGCCTAGATAGTTTTGTAACTCCCTCGACCAATTCAGCAATTTCAGTCCCAAACTTATTCTTAACTTCAGCGTAAGTGGTACCTGTATCTTCTATGGTATCATGGAGTAAGGCTGTTGTTATAGTCGGACCATCCAATTTCAATTCAGCTAAAATATTAGCGACTTCCAAGGGGTGACTAATGTAAGGTTCGCCCGAATCTCTTTTTTGCTTAACGTGAGCCCTTTTAGCGAATAAAAAAGCGTCTTTCACTTTATTAGTATCAACAAAAGAATTGTAGCTTTTAATTTTATCAATCAGCTGATTTTGATTAAGCATCATTTCAACTATATCAAAAAATTATATCTTAGTAATCTTATTGTCCCTGTTGATTTCAATTTTTTTTATCAAAAAACCAATAATAGTGCCTGTCCTAGGGTCTTTCCAATTAGGTCTTATTTCCTTAAGGGGTCCCAGAACAAATAGTCTCTTATTCAATCTATCGTGAGGAACTGTTAGGTTTATACTTTTGCTTAATAGCTTTATATTTCTGGAATGAAAGTCAATTATATCAATATCTATAGTCCTCGGAGCATTTTTATTAGATCGAACTCTTCCAAGTTTAATTTCAATCATTAAAATAATTTCTAATAATTTTTTCACATGCATTTTTGAATGAATAAGAATTACTGTATTAAAAAATTCAGGGTCGCGAGGATTGGGGAATGCTTTAGATTTATAAAAAGATGATTTCCTTAAAATACGAACACCAAATTTTTTTAGTTCATCGTACGCTTTATTAATAATATGTTTCGAAGTACCAAGATTTGACTGTAAATTTGAACCAAATGCCAAATAAATCATTAACTGGTTTTTCTAAAAATTCGTGACTTTTCCCTGTCCCAGTCCCTATTTTTTTTAGTCTCTCTTTTATCATGATTTTTCTTACCCTTGGCGAGAGCTATTTGCACTTTTGCTATACCCTTTTTATTAAAATAAATTTTAGTTGGTACCAAACTATAACCATCTCTGTTTATTTTTCCAATCAGCTTACTAATTTCTTTTTTTTTTAATAATAATTTTCTATGTCTTTTTGGATCGTGATTATTATAGCTAGATTGCAAATATTGGGGGATATAGGAATTAATTAAAAAAACCTCCCCTTCATAATCTCTTGCGTATGACTCAGAAATATTAGCTTTGCCAGTTCTCAATGACTTTACTTCTGGTCCAACTAATTCAATGCCGGTTTCTATAATTTCTTCAAAAAAAAAATTATAACTTGCCTTTCTGTTCTGACAAACAACGCTGTCTACAGATTTCTTTTTAAAGCTCATTTAAATAATGGATAGATTTTCTAAAACTTGTTTGATTTTTTTTTTAGAAAGTTCTGTACCTTTTACTAATGGTAATCTAACCTGATCTTCCATTAAATCTAAAAGACTTAAGGAATATTTTGCTGGAACTGGATTACTTTCAACAAACATAATTTCATGCAAGGGTAGCAATAGGTCAAAAAGTTTTTTTGCTTTTTCATTTTCTCCTGCTAAAGACAAGCGATGGAATTCTGAACAAATTTTTGGGGCCACATTCGATGATACTGAAATACATCCAGATCCACCTCTTTTGTTAAACTCAAAACTATTTTCGTCATTACCACTTAGCATTAAAAAATCATTGCCCATAAGATTTCTTTGCTCTGTGACTCTATCCAAATCGCCTGTTGCATCTTTAACACCAATAATATTTCTTAATTCATATAGTCTTGCCATGGTTTCAGAAGACATGTCTACAACTGAACGTCCTGGAATATTGTAAATAATAATTGGAATGCCTACGCTATCATTGATAGCTTTATAATGCTGGTACAAACCTTCCTGTGTTGGCTTGTTGTAATACGGAGTTACTATCAAGGCAGCATCCACCTTTGCAGATTCTGCATACTTTGTAAGGTGAATAGCTTCTTTTGTAGAATTGGAGCCAGTTCCTGCAATAATAGGCACCCTACCCTTTGAAACTTTAACTGTTAAGTCAATAATTTCTTTGTGCTCATTGTGTTCTAAGGTTGGCGACTCACCTGTAGTGCCTGCTGGTACTAGACCATTTGAACCGTTTGAAATCTGAAATTCAACAAATTTTTCAAAACTTTCAATATCTAAATCACCATTTTTGAATGGTGTGACCATTGCTGTTATTGAACCTTTGAACATAGTTTACCTATAGTATAATTATTTTTAAATATAACATAAAAGAGATAATTATTAACCTTATTAATGAAGCATCTTAATCTTACAATACTAATTGCAATCTTATTGCATTTTCAGATTGAGTATTCTGAAGCGGGACTGATATCTCCAGTAGAAAAACCTCTATTTGAAACAACTCAAAGCAATTCACAGATTAAAAACAAAAAAATTAAACTAGAACCAGTTTCTAATATAAAAGAAAAAATAAAATTAAAGCCTCGTAGTAAGTTTAATAACAAAAAAAAAATCGTTAAAAAACTTACAATAAACAAAAAAAACTTAAACGCACCAAAGACAGATCCAATTGATGTAGGTACTTTGGTAGTTAGTGGGTTAATACCACCTAGTAAGCCCTTGCTATTAGGTTTTTCGGAAACATCCTCTACCATATTAAAAGATAAAGATTTTAGTTTAGCAAAAAAAACTTTTGCGTATATGAAGAGAAAATCTTGGAATTCAGCATTTAAAACAGCTAATAAATCTTCTGACCCATTATTATTAAAAATAGTCACTTGGATGTATTTAAAAGAAACCAATAACAGTTCTACATTTAGGGACTATAAAAAATTTATTGATCAAAATCAAAATTGGCCAAGAATATCTCGTTTAAGGTATTTAGCTGAGCACAAAATTAACTACAAAGATTTATCTGCTATTGAAGTGATTGATTTTTTTAAAGATGAAAAGCCTTCCAGTGGTTATGGCTATATTAGACTGGGAGAAGCTTATATAATATCAGGTAACATAACTTTAGGGGCTCCCTTTATAAAAAAAGGATTGACTACTGCAAAGCTAAGCAAATCTGACCTTCGCTATTTATCGAAAAAATATAAGAATTTTCTAACTTCAGAAGATTTTATTAAAAGAGCGGACTACATGGCGTGGGAGTCTAACTACTGGGAATTAAATCGTACCGTAAGATACTTACCAAAAGGATATAAAGAATTATATCACGCTAGATTTGCACTAATGACTCGATCGTACGGTGTAGACAGCGCAATATCAAAAGTTCCTGTGCGATTTAAAAATGATATTGGTTTGCAATTTGATAGGATGAAGTGGAGAAGAAAAAGAGGCAGATATGACTCTGCATTAGAAATTATAAACCAAAATCAGAATGATCCGGCTCTTTTAATAAAACCTGAGAGTTGGTTTGAGCAGAAATTTATTATTGCTAGAAAAAAAATTGATGAAAAGAAATACGCTGATGCTTACAAACTATTGGATAATCACGGCGTTTTAGAAGTTTCAAGTTTAGCAAAAGCTGAGTGGCATTTAGGCTGGTTGGCATTGAGTTTTTTAGACAAGCCAGAAGTAGCAATTGAGCATTTTAAAAAAATGTACAATGCAGTTGGGTATCCTATAAGCAAATCTCGAGGAGCTTATTGGATAGGAAGAGGATATGAAAAAATTAACAATTTAAACGAAGCTAACAAGTGGTTTAAAATTGCCAGTGAGTTTAACGCAACTTTTTATGGTCAACTTTCGGCTAGCAAGATTGGTACGGGAAAAATAAAAATTAGCAATCAATACTCTCTAGATAAGCAGGAGTATAAAAAATTTTTAAAAACTGAGTTGGCAAGAGCTGCAATACTTTTATATGAGTTAAAACGTAGTTCAGATGCTAAAGATATAATCAAGCATTTTGGAGGGGAAGATTCAAAATTAGAATCAAGAATTTTGGCCGGCGCCTTATCTCAGCAGATTGAACGATTCGACTATGCAATACAAATTTCTAAACAGGCCTCTTATGAGGGCATTAGTCTTTTGGAGTTAAACTACCCAACGATTGAAACTCCAAAGGTAGTTACTGGTAAAGAAATTTTAGATTCACCCTATATCTTAGCTTTAATTAGGCAGGAAAGTGAATTTGATGCTTCCGCTAACAGCTGGGTGGGTGCAAGAGGATTAATGCAAATAATGCCAGCTACTGGAAAAATTTTAGGAAAAAGAACTAAACTTGGATACAGTATTCAAAAATTAACTACTGACGAATATTACAACATCAAATTAGGCTCTTACTATATTACTCAACTATATGAAAATTTTGGCAATAATATCTACTTAGCTTTGGCTGCTTACAATGCTGGTCCTCATAGAGTTAGTAGATGGCTAAAAAAATATGGTGATCCTAGAAAAAATGAAATTGATACGATTGATTTTTTAGAACATATAAGATTCGAGGAAACAAGAAATTATGTTCAAAGAGTAATTGAAAATATACACGTCTATAAATATATTTTGGAAAACAAACCTACAAATAACCAAATTCAAAGTTTGTTATACAACTAAAGAATTAATATTTTTCATTTAAATTAAATTTTTTAATACTTTTTCTCGAGTACTCAAATAATTTTCTATGTTTGATTGACTTTTCATTAACACGTTTTCTCCAAAGTTTGAAAGAAGATGGTCTGAGATTTGATCTCATTATCTTAATGACCTCCGACTCTACCTTGTTAGATTTTTCTTTTATTTCTTCAAAAGTAATACGATCTGCCCACGCAGCCCAAATAATCCAATCAATAGAGGTCGTATCTTTGGGTTCAGGGTTTGCCGATTTTGTTAAAGGTCTGTTCGTTTTTTTTTTAAGCATTTAAAGATTTTAAAAAATTAATCATCGTACCTGCATCACTGACATCAAATTTACCATTTTCATCTTTAAAAATTTTTATTATTTTTTTATTATCTACATACATTGAGTATCTAAAAGATCTCATTCCCATTCCAGTCTCAGATCTGTCAGTTAACATATTCATTTCTTTAGTGAAGTCTGCATTTCCATCAGGAATAAAATTAACTTTTTTAACGTTGGAATTTTTTTTCCATACATTCTGAACGAAAGAGTCATTTACACTTAAACAAAAAATATCATCAACTCCATATTTTTGAATTTTATCATAATTGTCCTCATATGAAGGTAGGTGGTAGTCCGAGCAAGTTGGTGTAAATGCACCGGGTAAAGCAAATACAACTATTTTTTTATTTAAAAAAATATCATCAGTAGTCTTCTTAATATTCTCTCCATCAATTCTATAAATAAAATTTATATTAGGAACTTGATCTTTCATTATTTTCTTTCCTTATTTTTGTTAAATTCTCTCATGGCAAAACGTTTTTTTTGATCAGGTGTTACCTTGTTAAAACAACGTGGACAATTTACCCCCTGCTTGTAGTTTGGAGATTTTTTATCTTCATCATTAATTGGCATTCTGCATGCATAACATACTGTATAAGAGCCTTGAATTGATTTATGTTTAACAGAAACTCTTTTATCAAAAACAAAACACTCACCATTCCATAAGCTATTTTTTTCTTCTACAGAGTTAATATAATTCAAAATTCCTCCTTTTAGCTGATAAACTTCATCTAAACCTTTTTCTTTTAAATATTCTGATGCCTTTTCGCAACGAATTCCTCCGGTACAAAATATTGCAAGTTTTTTATTATTTTTTTTAATCAAGTTATCAAAGTAACCCTTAAATTCTCTAAAGCTGTTTACGTTTGGATTAATAGCGCCCTGAAAAGATCCAATTTGATACTCAAATGGCTTTCTAATATCTATTAAAGCTACATCTTCATTTTTGATAAATTCATTCCAATCTTCTGGGCTTATATGCTTACCCTCTCTTTCTAGAATATTTTTTTCTATTGGGACTACTTCTTTTTTTATTTTGACCCTAGGTCTGTCAAATGGAGTATTGCTAGAGCTTGATAGATTGCTTGAGTCATAAGAGTCAAAAGAAAAATTTTTAAAAAGAAAATGATTAAATTTTTTTACAAAGCCCTCAACACCTGACACTGTTCCATTAAGACCCTCAGGTGACAAAATTAAAATTCCTTTAAGGTCTTTGTCGATTAGAAATTTTTTAACAGCTAGTTGATGTTTTTCCAAGTCGTTTAAAATGATAAACTTATAGAAACTTATAATATCGAATTTTTTTTCTTTTTGCATAAAGTCATTCCATCGCCTATGGAAATCATTGTTGTATCTACTCTATTATCATTTTTTATATATTTATTAAACT
>Ga0209383_1002471_pt1 | contig 10857 bp, 13 predicted proteins | sample CoawatmetaG02DNA_FD_187510 | JGI IMG/M metagenome (GOLD analysis project Ga0209383, IMG submission 187510) | Marine microbial communities from the West Antarctic Peninsula - Coastal water metaG029-DNA (SPAdes) (version 2) | ecosystem: Environmental > Aquatic > Marine > Coastal ... | reverse complement strand
AAAGTATTTCTGCCTCAGCTTTATCAAAGAAATGTTCTTCCTTAGTCATATGATCCATGAGGTATATTGAATATGTTTTTAAAAATCTTGCAACAGGTTCTCGTGCATCTTCCCCATTTTTCCATCGTTTAACATGTTTTTTAATTTGTATTGCAATTCTTCTTGAAAATTCATGTTCAATTAGTAATGAACGTATTTCTTGTTTTAAATGATCATAACTTGCAACACAAGGAAAATACGAGTCCTCCTCTCGTGAATAATGAATGGAATCAAAAAATTCTTCAATAATTATTGTAATTTTTTCTAAATCAGATATAGGAATATTTTTACCTGCATAAAGACTGGTATAGCATTTTATTATTACCTTATCTAAACGTCTAATCTGTTTATGATCTTCACGTAATGAATCAGTTGCACTCAATAACAAAAATTATTGTTACTATAGATTTAATGTTTTTCTAAAAATTGATTATATGTATGAAGAAAATTTAGATTAATTTTTATCCATATAGGTATAGACCTAGTCATTAATGAATTCAATTACTTTATCAATTTTAAATTTGATTACAAGTCAAATTGGAGATACATCATTATCAGAAATTGATTTAACACTAATTTTAAATAAATTTACAGAATTACAAAATTTCATTACTGGATTAACGGCACAAGAGGGAGTAATTGCATCAGCAGATGTAATACTACTTGCTGCAGGTGTTGTAATATTTCTTGGAGTTGCGGGTGAAGCATTTTTTAAAAAAACAGGTATTCCAGATGTAGCATTTTTAATGATTCTTGGAGTAATAATAGGACCAGTATTAGGCATAATTCAAGCTGAAGCTGTAATTCAAGTTGTTCCATATTTTGCTGCACTTGCATTGATAATTATCATGTTTGATGGAGGATTAAATTTAGATATCAAACATATTGTAAAAACTGCACATTATTCATTTACACTAGCTATTATTGGATTTATTTTATCAGTAATAATAATTTCACTTGCTACACATTATGTTTTAGAATGGACATGGTTAGAAAGTATTTTGTTAGCGTCTATTGTAGGAGGAAGTAGCTCTGCAATTGTTTTTGGTTTAGTTAGAAATATTAGAATTTCAGAAGAAACTAAATCAATACTAAGTTTTGAATCAGCGGTAACAGATATCCTTGCAACCATTATTGCATTTATTTTGTTTGAGGCAGTTCTTGCAGGTCATTTTGATTTACAAACATTACAAGAAACAATTGGTAGAGCAGTAGTAGTGGGTTTAGTTTTAGGATTTGGTGTTGGTATACCTTGGATGTATATTTCAACAAAATTTGGAAATGCTCAACATGCTTACATGCTTACATTAGCAATTTTGTTTGTTTTATTTTTCTTAGCAAATTCATTTGGAGAATCAGGAGCATTAACAGCACTAGTATTTGGTTTAATGATTGGCAATAAAAAACATCTTTCTAAAATTCTTAGATTTAAAGTTCCAAAAATTGAAAGGGATGATCCAACACATAACCAATTAACATTTTTGGTAAGATCATTTTTCTTTGTGTTTGTTGGGTTAATGGCAACATTTGGACAAATTGAATATGTGATATTTGGGGTTGTAGTGACAATTGCAGTCTATGTTGGAAGGATGAGTCTTGTAAAAGCTGTATTAAGAAAAGGATTTTCTAAATTAGATAAATCAGTAACAAAATCAATGATTCCAAGAGGTTTAGCTGCTGCTGTACTTGCAACGTATCCAATAACTATGGGATTACCAAATGCAGAATTATATCCACAAATGATATTTTTCATAATTTTATCATCAGTTATCATTACAACAATTGGATTAGGTAAATCAAAGAAAATACCTCCACCAGATTCGGTTCAAGGTGGATTTGTAAAACCAGCAGATGATTTAACAGGTAATCAAGAAATTAATGAAGAATTTGATCTACTTGATAAAAAACTAGATGGTGGATTTGTAAAACCAGCAGATGATTCTAAAAATTAATCAATTCTTTCTTTAATTTTTTCGAGATATTTGTTATTGTACTCATTAAACAGCTCAATTTTACTTTGGTTCAAAGCCATTGCACCAGGTCTAGTGTTAACATGTTTTTCACAAATTTTTTGTTGTTCTAAAATATGTTCTATACTCTCATTTGAAATTAATTTTAATTTATCAAGTAAAGTTACGAGTTCTTTTTCAAAAATAATTTTAATTTCAATAATAGATGGCTCTGAACCAATAATTTCCTGAGTCATAATATTACCAAATACTTTTTTGTTTAATTCTAACAATATTTTAGTATTAAACTAGCGATATAAATTCAATTTGATGTATCTCATTATTTAAAATAAAAATAATGATTAGGCTGATTCGCCTAGAAAATGTACAATATCACTAGTTACAACAACTGTTCTATCTTTTGGAACATGGTATAATTTTTTTGAACCATTTGGTGATTGAACAATAAGTTTTGAATATGGATCTTTGATAGACTTGTAGAGAATTCCTTTATCTCCAACTGATTGAGACCAATGAATTCCTTGTACAAATGAAATTGTTTGAAATTTAACTACCTGATATGAATAAACCATTTTCAATTAATTATTAATAATTGCACTCATTAAGGATTTGCCTCCAATTAGGGCGGCAATAGATAATCCTACATTTGCTAGAATATTTACAATTAATGAAACATATTGGTTATTTTCAAGTAAATTACTAGAATCAAGTGCAAATGCAGACATTGTAGTTAGTGATCCACAAAATCCTACAGCAGCAAAAAGAGAATATTTACTATCAAGATGCCATTGTTGTGAAAGTACAACAAATACTCCAAGAATAAATGCTCCAGCAACATTAACCATCAGAACGTTAACAGGTAAAGTATTGAAAAGTAATGGGGATTCAGTAAGTTTGTATCTTAAAAATGCACCAAGTGCAGAACCCACGCCAAGTAAAATAAATTCCAAACCTTTCATTTAACATAAAATTAGAATTAGGGGTTATTAGTGGTATTATGAAAAACAAACACCTACAGTTTTTATACATTAGCCAAATAATTGAAAATATGACAATTAAACTAAGATGTAACGATTATGGTTATGAATGTGATCTAGTTTTAGATGAAGAATTAACTGTAGGTTTAATTAAAAAATTGAGGGATCATTTTGAAGAAAAACATGGACTTGATTATACTATCGAGGCAGTTACACAAATGATTACAAATCGTGGGCATTCTTTAGAATCAATTAAAAAATAATTAATTTATTTTAATATATTCACTAACACAAGAATTGCTACACATAAAATAAAAATTAATTTTAATAAATACATCAATTCCAATAAATAAATTATAATTATTCATAAAATTTTAGAGAATAATATTTAAAAAAAATATTTGATAAAATTTATGATCTATTAAAAATTACTAAAAAAGCCTAAGGATAAAATTTACTAACATAAGAAAAAACTAAATTATTGATAAAAATCAGGCTCTTGATCTTTTTTCTGTTTTGGAAGATCTTCCATTACAGCCTGAACAACTTCATTATGATTATAAGTTAAATGTCTTAAAAATTTTGCAGATTCATCAGATCTTGTTTTTTGATCACCAAAAATTATTTCAGGACTACTTAATTCACTCATCATTTCTTTACATTCTTTACAAGGTTCAAAATCAAGAAGTAATTTCATTATTTTATCTCATTTTTCTTAGTATTTACAGTATTCTATCATTTTTTAGTCATGTAATCATCTCAAAAAAATAAAGGGTTTATTCAACCTCTACTTTTTTACTAGTTTGTTTTTCTACAGCTTGTTTGAAAACAATTTCTAAAACACCATTTTTGTAAGATGCTTTTGCAGAGTTTTCATCAACTTTGTGTTGTAGTGGAACTTTGCAATGATATTTTTTTTCACCATGTTCTGCAGAAATATCCACAACATTTTTGTCAACTAAAATTTTGACATCAGTTTTTTCAACTCCGGGCATTTCAACTATGAGCTTTACTACTTTTTCTTTCTCATCTACAATTGTATCAACAATTGCTTCTCTGGTATTTGAAATAGGAAGATGTTCTGGTGTTACATTTCCATATTCCTGTACAGAAGGTTTTCCATCGGGACCAACAGTCATTGTATAACCGTAAAAAAGTGGACCAGAATTGGAATTACTTTTGAATTCTTCAAAAATATCATCTACATCAAAAAAAGAATTTGACATTGTTTTGAAGATTCTATCAATTTCGGTTTCAAAGAAATTTGTCATATTAATCTAATATATGTAATGTATATTACATTATATAAATATACAGTATATTTTCATATATTATTACATAATTCTATTATAAGTGACATAATATAATAGTCTTAATGAGATCAATGATGTCTATTCCTGAAGTTGTAAGAGAAATCATAACAAGAAATCGTTCAATTTATGATTGCATGAAAATGGATTTGATAAATTATACTGCGTTGGCAGTAAAAATTCAACCGGAAATAGAAAAAATTTTAGGAAATTCTGTTAATCTCAATACAGTGGTAGTTGCAATCAAAAGATATGCAGATTCATTTGAAATTAAAGAAGAGATGAACGAAGAACCAGTTTTGAAAAATGCAAGATTATCTTTAACAGATGGAATAATGGATGTTAGATTTTCTATTAAGGATTCAAATCAAATGGATCCTATGTCAATTTTAGATAAATTTTCCAAGGTAACTAATAATTATGAATTTTTTAGACTATCTGATTCATTTAGATTTCTTACAGAAGACATGGAAGATATTAGACAAATTTTCAATAGTGTTTCAGAAAGAAAAGATATGTTTAGTACTGGTCTTGCAAAAATTAAAATTTCAATACCCTATTCCCATAATCAATCAGATGTAGTATCATATGTTGCAGAAGTACTACATGCAAATGGTGTAGAATTAGTTAATGCATTTTTCAGTCAAGATAACATTACAATTATTCTAAATGAAAGAGATTCATCAAGGGCTTATGAAATTTTACATTCAGATATTATGAGAGCATAAGAAAACTAGTGGTTTTTCTTAAAATTATTCTTATAGGATATATTCAATCAATAGATGGATTAGATACAATTGATTAAAAAAACAAAAAAAATTTTAATTTTAGGTAGTGGGTTTGCAGCTGTAGAATGTGCCAGACAATTAGAATCAAAATTTGGAAAAGATCCTGAAATTGAATTGGTAATGATTGGAGAAGATAATTTTCTATTATTCACCCCAATGCTGCCGCAAGTAGCCTCTGGAATGATTGAAACTAGGCACATAGTTTTACCTATTAGAACAATTTGTAAAAAAACAAAATTCTATGAAGGCAGAATTAAAAATATTGATCCATATGGAAAATTAGTAACATTATGGGGAACTAGAGATAAAAGAAGTATTTCAGTACATTATGATTTTTTAGTAGTTGCACTTGGTAGTGAAACTAATTTTTTTGGCATGGCTGATGTTGAAAAAAATTCTTACACAATGAAAACACTCAACGATGCTGTAATGTTAAGAAATAGGGTAATTGATATGCTTGAACAAGCAGAAAATGAAACAAATCCAATTCTTAGAAAAAGCTTTTTGAATTTTGTTGTAGTTGGTGGCGGTTTTGCAGGGATAGAAACTGCAGGAGAATTAATGGATTTACTTTTAGATGCACGGAAATATTATCCTAGTATTCACAAAGAGGATCTTAAAGTAATTGTATTAGAAGCAATGGGAGAAATTTTACCTGGATTTAATAAAAAATTAGCAAACTTTGCAAAAAGAAAATTAATAGAAAGAGGAATTGAAATTCAATTAAAAAAAGCTGTTACAAGTTTTGATGGAAATGAAGTTACAATAAAAACATTAGATGAAACTCCAAAAGATTCTATTGATCAATCTGAAATAAATTCAATTATTACAAAAACTTTGATTTGGACTGCAGGAGTTACTCCAGTTAATACAATTAAAAGATCAATGTTCAAAACTGAAAAAGGAAAATTAATAGTAAATGATTTTCTTGAAGTTCAAAAATTTCCAGGTGTATTTGCAATAGGTGATTGTGCTTTATTTGTAGACTCAATAACGAATAGACCATTTCCTCCAACAGCACAAATTGCAGAATCGCAAGCAAAAATTGCTGCGAAAAATTTAATTTCATTAATTAAAAATTCTAAACAAGAAAAATTTGTTTATCATTCTAAAGGACAAATGGCAATTATTGGAAAAAGAACTGGAATTGCAACATTTTTGGGAGTAAATATTTCAGGATTTGTAGCTTGGTTAATTTGGAGAAATGTCTATTTATCAAAAATTCCAACATTTGATAAAAAAACACGTGTATTTCTTGATTGGATAATAGATTTGTTCTTTGATAGAGATATTTCAAGAATAAAAATCATGAAACATGAATCTGAAAAAGAGTACAAGGAACTTGATGAAGTTGATGATGTTTGGTAAAATTAATTTCTTTTCTTAATTCCAATTACAACTATTGCTGGAAGTGCGATGTACATTCCAAGGTTTAGTGCAATTACTGAGAGTCCGAGTCCTAGGACTTCTGACTCAGAATTTGCGTTCTCCATTAGGGATAATGAACTGATCATTGGAGTGATTGCAATCTTTACAATTTCCTTAAACATTGGATTCTCTCTTTCCATGTCAGCGATTGCCGGTGAGAATGAATAGTAAATGTCATTAAATACTCCCATGAATGCGGTACCGGATTCTGTGTTCATCAGTTGGTTGTCCCTTAACTCTCTGAGTTGTTGAACTTCAGTTGCCATCTCAGAGCCGTATGTAGCTGTTGCAATTAGACAACCACCACCTTCATCAGGACTTCCTTCTGCCATTATAGAAGATTCTTGTGAAAGTATTTTAAAAGAATCAAGGGATTCTTGAAATTGTGAAGTATGCTTATCAAAATTGTCAACTGAATTACTATATGCAAATGTGTATGATTTTTGTTCTGAAACAATCATTACTTCTAAAAATTTAATTTTTAATGGTAAATCTTCAACTTCAAAATTTCCAATAGCTTCTATTTGATAAACATTAGATTTAATTAATTTTTGTGAAAGTATTTCCAATTTATTTAGATAAACTGCTTCAGCAAGAACATTATTTTTTTCTAAAATTAAATCTTCAATAGTTTTATCATTTGTATCTTCAATTGTTAATGAAATTACAGGATTTATTCCACTACCTTTAGGACCAACTGCGGCAACGTCTGGAGCTCCATCAATACTACCATCTGGTTGTTGTAATAACCAGCCTACTGGTGCACTAAATCTAACATCAAGTTCTTGACTTTCAAAAATTTCGTTTTGACTACCACTGAATTCGGATGTAAGGGATTCTGTTAATTCGGGTATAGGTAAATCCATAATATCTGGAACATCACTCCTACTAACAATTGTAATTTTTGTGATTTTAACTTGTTCTGGATCTACTGGTCTATCGTTGGTACCTGTTTGAACGGCTGCAATTTTATCCAATGTATCAAAACTTGATTCAGTTACAAGTCTTCCAAATACAGTGTATTCTTCATCAAGAGAATTTGAATCACGATGAACAATGAAAAATTGTGAGCCTGCACTGTTTGGATCTGCTGATCTTGCCATAGAAACAATACCACGATTATGTTTAATTTTATTAAATTCTGCATCCAATGTTTCATCAGGACCTCCTTGACCCCAAGTGTTTGGATCACCACTAATTGTATTAGGATCTCCTCCTTGAATCATAAATCCAGGAATTATTCTATGAAATAATGTTCCATCATAAAATCCATCTCTAGATAAATTTATAAAATTTTGAACATGATTTGGTGCAGCGTCAGATAAAAATTCTATAACAATATTTCCAAGATTAGTTTCAATTATTGCTACAGGTTGAAAAGTGACTTCAACAGATTGTGCGAATGAATAATTTCCAAATCCAATTAAAATTAAGAAAATAGTAAATATAAAAATAATTTTATTCAATATTTTTAAAAAAAATATCTCACTTAAAAGGTAATTGTATTAGTTTTTAACAAAGTCAAGTAAATATTTTGATATGGAACATGATGAAAAAATTCAAGCACATTTAGTTTCAGTTTGGAGAGAATCTAAAAAATTCTTCTCGGTTGGTGGAAGAGAAGGAATGCTAGTTTTAACGGATAAGCATTTGACGTATGTACATAAAACAGAATCAAAAATGAATTGGTGGAAAGCCATTACTCAAAGACAAGTAATTAATTTTATAAAATCAAAAGATACAATGATTCATCATGATGGTTATGATGAAAAAGAGCTTTCAAATGATTTAGAAAATAGTAAAAATGTTGAATTAGAATTTGATGATATTAAGAAAATTAGTTTTGAAGAAAAAACTTGGGGGAGTGCTTTGTATTTAGAATATGAAAAAGGTGATAAAAAAGAAAATTATCAATATGCAATAGCCCAAGATTGGGTAAAATATCCTATAAAGGAGCCTACAAAATTCATGAAGGTGGATTGGGCACCATTTGTTCAATATATTAAAGAAAGGCAAAAATTTACCAAATAAAAATGGGAAAAGTTTTTGCTGTTGGTGTTGGGCCAGGTTCACCCAAATATGTAACAGAAATTGTAAAAGAAGTTCTTCAAAATTGTGATATTGTAATTGGTTACAAATACACTCTAAAAACAATAGAGAAACTAATTGAAGGAAAAGAAATCTATGAGATAACTATGAATGATCAAGAAAAATCTTATCAAAAAATACTTCCTGAGCTTGGCGATAGAACATTAGTAATTCCATTTACAGGAGATGTAAATTTTTCAGAGTCTGAAGTAGTTGATAGATTAATAGAAATTTTTGGAGAAGTAGAAATTATTCCAGGCATAAGTTCAATTCAAGTTGCAGCATCAAGGACCAAAGTACCTTTGGATAAATCTAAAGTAATTACAATGCATGTTACAACTCCAATTGAAGATAAAAAATTAGAATTACAAAAAGCACTGATAGATGGTTTTAGTGTTGTATTAGTTCCAAGACCATGGCCAAAACAACCAGACAAACACTTTATGCCATCTGAAATAGCAATTTATCTTCGAGAAAATGGTTTTGATACTGCTAAAATGAAAGTTCATGTTTTTGAATCAATTACAAATGAAAATGAAACTAATTTTGAGGGAACTGTAAAGGATCTAGAAGGAAAAGAATTTTCTGATTTATCTGTAATGGTGTTTAATCAAGCAAGTTTAGATTCTTACATGAATTATAGATGGCAATGGGAAAATTAATTATCTAAATTATAATCCAGGTATTTCAATACTTTCATTTTGAGCTAATTCTATCATATAGAATTCAACATATCCACCTACTAAAAGAAGAATAACCACAATCCCAATTTCGATAATTGTGGGTTTGATAAATTGAGATAAACTTGTTTTTGTAATTACTGCTTTAATCAAAATAAAACTTCTAGAAATTCCTAATGAATATGAAAAAATTTCCATTAAACCAAATGGAGTTAAAAATAGAATAGATAATGGGGAAATATCACCTATTTCAGGCATAGAAGTTACAATTGCAGCAAAAGCATATCCTGTAGACCATGAAGCGAAGAGTCCCCAAAAGATACCAAATCCAGGAATAAACATTGGTAGTGCAATGGTTGTATTATGTACAAAAATACCAAATGCATCAATATCTAAAACTAATTTTTCAAATTCTTCCATAAACAAATTTGCTTCTTCTTCACTTACAGTAGACATTGAACCAAGTTGGAAAATAACTGTAAAAATTACTAAAAATGCAAAAAATGTAATAATTCTAATTTTATTCATATCATTTTGTTTTTACAAACAATATTTGAGGGTTAGTTTAGAGCAGATTTAATTAAACCAAAGGATGTTCTTTGATATGAAAAAAGAGTTATCCTTTGCATTAAACTATGCATTAAACAAAGGATTTCAAATTCATCCAGACGCATTTAAAATTTTAGATGATATTACAGATGTTAAACAATTAGAGAAAATTATTAAAGAAATTATTCAAGAAAAAACTAAACAAAAACTATTTCAAATTAATCAAGATGATCTAGAGACATATCTTGGAATTAAAGATGATCCTAATTTTCAAAATGAATTAAAAATATTATCTGATGTTACTAGTAAAGTTACATCAGGAGAGGGGGTTAAAGGATACAATGCCTTGTTTTCTAGTCGTTTTAACAAACTTAAGAGAATTATCTCAGACAGACCAGAATCAAAGAAGATAAAATCCATGGCAGTTGTTAAATCAAAACTTCAAAAAGAATGGGAAGTTGAAAAAGATGTCTATATCTGTGGTTTAGTTGATACAAGAAATGCTGAAAGAAACATTACAAAATTAGTTTTAGAAGACCCTTCAGGCTCACTTGAGGGCATAATTTTTGATGAGGAATTACAAAAAACTGCTGCAACTCTATTAATTGATCAATTTGTTATGGCACGAGTAGGTTTAGGCAAAAATTCAGGATTAATCATTAAAGATTTAATTTTTCCAGATATTCCAGATCAAAAAATTAACAAGTCAGAAAGTGAAGTATATGCTGTATTTTTGTCTGATTTACACATTGGAAGTAAATATTTCATGGAGGAGGAATTAATTGAATTTGTAACTTGGCTATCTAGTCCAGATCCTGTTGCAAGAAAAGTGGGTTTTGTTTTAATTGGAGGTGACATAGTTGATGGTGTAGGAATATATCCAAATCAGAATAAAGAGTTGGTTTGTCAAACTTTAGAAGAGCAGTTACAAAAGGCAGAAAATTTACTAGATAAAATTTCAAAAAATATTAAAATTATCATTATGCCTGGAAATCACGATCCAGGAAGAAGAGCTTTACCTCAACCAG
>Ga0209383_1002465_pt1 | contig 10865 bp, 9 predicted proteins | sample CoawatmetaG02DNA_FD_187510 | JGI IMG/M metagenome (GOLD analysis project Ga0209383, IMG submission 187510) | Marine microbial communities from the West Antarctic Peninsula - Coastal water metaG029-DNA (SPAdes) (version 2) | ecosystem: Environmental > Aquatic > Marine > Coastal ... | reverse complement strand
AAAACTCTTTTAAATAGGGGGGGTACATTGTCACTTGTCACAACTTCGTCACTAAATATTTGAAGGCTAATAATAGATTTGATGAAGATGTTTTTTAGACTCTATACCCAACCCTGATACTTTTTAAGACCCCTTTAAGCCCCTATCTTCTTCCTTCTTTACTTTGTTATCCTTCGCCCAATCATTAAATCTGATTCTACATAAAGAACAAGTTTTATAGTAGCAAGACGGACGTCTATTTGAGATATCATTCTTGGTAGGTATATAACCCTTCTTGCATTTTACACACTTTCTTTCAACAGGAAAATCAACTACATATAAATTATCTGGTGTACTAGATAATTTTGCTAACGAAAATACCCTATTAATGCGTGTTGTCATTTATATATGTTATAGAAAATTTATATAGAATTGATATGCGCCGGTGAAATTGAGTAAATTATTTTCTTGTCTTTATTTAAGAATGCCTAAAAAAGTTAAACAAAGCGAGGTGTATGAAGATGTAGAACAAGTTGAATTAATGGAAGAACCTGAACCTGAAGTTAAAATCTCTAAAAGAACTGGAAAACCTGTCAGACCTATGACTGCTAAACAGATGGAAACATTAGCAAAAGGTAGGCAAATGGGAATTCAGAGAAGAAAAGAAATGGTTGAAGGTATAGATTTAGGTAAAAGAGCGGAAAATATCAAAAAAGCAAAGAAAGAAATACATGATTCTAAAATAGCAAATCATAAAAAATCATATGAAGATGCTGTAAAAGATGATGAAGTTGAAGAAGCTATACCTGAACAACCCAAAAAAGAAAAGAAGATTAAAAAGAAAGTTATTAGATATGTTGAAGCATCATCATCTTCTGAAAGTGAAGAAGAAGAAATTATTGTGAAAAAAAAAAAGAAAAATAAGCAAAAAGATGAAGATATTCCACATCAAATATTGCGGCAAAAATTAAGAAATAATTTAGATGAAATTAAATCTAGCTCGATGCAACAGCTTTTAATGCCAAGCTACTTTTAAAATATTACGTTATAGTAAATATGAGTATAGTAGTTAATACATTACCAAATATTAACACAGTTATAAAACATAAAAAAAAAGCATTACCTGTATCAAATCACCCTGATTTACCCCCATTTTATTTTATATATACGAGTATAGCACAGAAAAACTCGGGAAAAACCTATTCTGTATGCAACTTTATTAAATTATACGAAGAACACGGTATAAAAAGCGGAATTGGCGAAGAAATGCCTATCAAAACTATATGGTGTTCTCCTACGAGTAATTTTTCAACAAATAGCATCATATATACATTAAAATCATTAGATGAAGACGATGTATATGACCAAGTTACCGAGGGTACTTTAATTGAAATATTTGAAAAAATTAAAGCTGAAAAAGAATTAATTAAAAAGAAAGATGCATATATTAGTGCTTATAAAAGATTTTTAAAGATAAAAGACGTTAGTAGACTAAAAATTGAAGATATCTTAATTCTTGGAGAATATAATTTCGAAGATTATAAAGTGGTTTTTGGTAATTTAAAAGATTATATGTATTTTTGGGTATTAGATGATGTAATTGGTGGTACTGATTCTGTAATTGGTTCAAAAAAGAACAATTTTCTCAATAATCTAGCGATCAAGTCGCGTCATTACCAAGTCAATTTAATTATTATAAGTCAAAAATTAACATATCTACCACCTATTATTAGGAATCAAGTAGATATATTACAATTATTCCCATCAGCATCAAGTAAAGTACTTGAATCATATTATGATGAAGTGAGTAATTCTCTAACTTATGATGAATTTTTAGAATTATTTTCTTTTGCTACAAAGGAGAAATATAGTTCATTAATTATTAATAATCATCCAAACGCACCACACAGATTTCTTTCTAACTGGAATAAAAAATTAACGGTGAATGGTAAATCTTAAATTCTATTTCTTAAACATAATCCGACCCATAAATATATTTCCTTCAAGATTTTATATATTTTAAATTCATAATTAAAAGTTTTTTTTTGTATAAACTCCAACACCATAATGTAGTCACTTAAACCCTCAATTGCTTCATTATCATTATTTCTTGCTATTATTTCAAAATCTTTAATACTGTTTTTATATAGTTCTATTGGGATCAGATTTTTAGAAGCCCTTTCATAACTAATGACGTCATACGGTAGAGCATTAATTGGAAGCATAAAAAAAGTATTGCATTCAGAAAAAATACCTGTAAGACCATGGTTACAAAAACTCATATTTTTAATACAAAAATCGCTGTTAGAACCAAGACTGAATTTAATTAGTCTATCTGCTAATAAATTGACATTTCTATTACTTCTGAAACTTTTTTTGTCGCTATTATTTAAAAGATATAAAGAACCTTCGGTGAATCCTAATAAATCATATGTATTTGAAAAATCAAAATATATCTTTTTTAAATCATTGGATGTTTTTAGATTTTGAAATACAAATGTACTATTATAACTGTCATATAAACATTCTAGTTTGTGTGTTAGTAAAAAAACATTTAATTTTCTTCTTATCTCAATAACATTAGGATTTCCTTCTGGTAGAATAAAAGAATATTTATCATAATCATTATCATTAGTACCAATCTGTAAAACCGGTCTATTTTTATCTTTTGCAACATATAAAATAATTTCATCATTAATACCGGTAGAAACATTACTAAACGAATTAATCATAGTAACTGTCTTTATACTCATAAACCATTCACTTTTTCCCCCATCATTATTTTTAATATTATTTCTCAAAAAAGAATTATTTAATTTAACTTTAAAATTACTCGGGTTCTGAGATTTATCTATTTTTGTATCTATAAAAATTGTGTGTGTTTTCTTTTCTTTCATTTTTTTTTTCTTCTATATAATATAGATAGATATATAATGCCGTTCGCAGATGGAAACAGCCAACTTGAACCTCTATTGTTCCAAATGAAACAATACAAAAATTTAACTAAAACTACCATTGAAATTCTCCCAAGTAGCGGACAAACTGAATATGGTCCAAATAGAAAGTGTATTTTCACCCTTCCATATGCTTCAACTATGTCACTTGAAGATTTAGCTCTTCATTTTGAATTTACTCCCGATAATGTACCGAAAGCAGATGGTGGTGACTGCGTGAGAGTGATGCCTCCAAAAGATGTTGCATCTTTAATAGCAGAAATTGATGTCAAAATTAACGGTCAAACAATTCAGCACCTAACTAATTATAATGATATTGTAAATCTTCTAAATATCTTTGAAGATGCAAAAACCGCTAAAAAAGTTCTACAAGGTTGTGATATGGTCAACACCAATTTCAATGGAGGAGCTGGAACTTTCGGCACAGCAACAACTACTAATTATCAGACCGGCGCTTTTGCTAATAATAAACCAAAAGAATATATTATCAATCATTGGTACGGGCTTCTAGGACATCGCGGAAAAGAGGTTTCTTCTAATTTCATAGACACCAACATGCTTGGTGAAGTTACTATTGCTTTCACATTTGCAAGCGCAGCTACTTGTGTTGTTTCATCAGCTGGTGCACAAGACCAAGTACGAGCTTCAACATCGACTCCAAATACGGCTTCAACAGCAGATATTACTACTGCAGTAGCTGCGACAAAACCTACTTATAAACTTTCAAATCTTAAAATGTCGATGGTCCGCTATAATTTACCACAAGCATATGCAGAAGCTCTATCATCTAATCTTTCATCGGGTGCTAAATACCAGATTGCTTTTAATCATTATGAAGTTCATTCACAAAAAGCAGAAGAAGGATCTGGAACTATTAGATGGAATGAAAATTCGCGTGATATCAAAGGATTACTAGCATATTTCACTGATAGTACTCGAGATGACACTATATCACCACTAAAATTTTCATCAGAGGTAGAATCTTCCAAATATTTTAGATATGATAATACCATTCATAAAGATTCTCAATACCAGATTGGAAGTGTCAAAATGCCTCAGAACGCTCTTAATTCCGCAGGTGCATTTCTTGAATTAACTCGTGGAATTGCTGGTGTGCGTGGTAATAATGTAGAATTTTACAATAAAATTACTTCTGTTGAATCTTGGTTGAATGCTTATTTTATGGCTTACTTGTCTCTTGAGATGTCTGAAGGTATGACTGATGTATCAAATGGTGGTAAGAAACTACTTTCCGGTCTATCCTCAGAGCAATTACCTATTTCATGTTCTTACTCGTATAATAATAAAGCTGGAACTGGTTTTGCTTGGGCTAAAAATGTAAATGTTATGACATTATCAACTCGTCTCTTAGTGATTGAAAATGGGCAAAATTGCTCGGTTGAAATTTAATAATCTTTACATAAATTAGAAAGAATAAAATGTATATTCAAAAAGACATATACCCTCAAATATTAGCAAACTATTCAAAATTTAACAAACAAAGAACGGAGGTTGATTATAGTGAAAATGGTATAGTAAAACCTATGAAATCTACTACCAATTTAATCTTGAACCAACATACATCTAGTTTAAAAAATGCACCAATTCAAAATTCAGATAAAAAGAAACCACCAGTTATAACTCCCTACAACAAATTTAAAGGAGCGCAAGCATTACCTAATTTTAAACGTGATTTAGGCTGGTGGCATATTTGTTAAAATAAAAATAATTATTTTTTTAAAATTATATAAAATGAAATCTGTTAAAATAAAAATCTAACATATAATAAAGGTAGAAAAATGGAAACTGGACTAAAATATAATTTAAATGACGAAGATATACAAAATCTCTCAGAAAAAATCAAATATATTATGAATGAAAAATACAAAGAGGAACTATCAACCGTTCCTGAGCATATTAAAAATACTTTGTGTCAAAACTTTGCAATTCAATGCAAAAATAATAATACAGATATAGATGCTTTATTAGAAGAAGCGGGGATATCGGATTAAATTTTTATTTTTTATATTTTCATATAATAAGAACAAATATGAGAATAAATTTAAACTTTAAAGATGCTAATATTCGGAAGATAAGCAGATCTGAATTTCTGATAGAGTTTAATTTATCTAAAATGATAAAACCAAGGCTTACCACAGATGCCAGGATGTATATAGAACATTTCAATTTAGGCGAGTTTATAGATGAAACTTTTGGTCGAAACAACGGTAACCTATATGGGTATTTTGAACTAAGATGTGATAATATAGATAGCAATGATTTTGATAGCGAATATGGTAATACAGGCAATACAATTATATATACTTCTCCGCTCAATAATTTCAAAACATTTACAAATAACGACCCTATGTTTATTAGTAATTTCAAAATCTCTCAAAACTTTTTAAGAGATAAATTAGTATTCGCATTGAATATATTTGATAAAAACGGAGACCCATTTGATACATCAAATGAAACTGAGGAATTAATAGATACAACAACTCCATCACATACTATTTATAAAACGAAAACAGATGCATTAAATACTTTAAATTTTAATTTAGAAACTGCTAAAACAATATTAAATACAACACAAGAAAGTATAAATACTGAAAAAATTAAAGAGTCATATATTAGAAATGTATTACAAGAAAAGCAAAAAAAATTATTTGACAAAATGAATCCTATAATAAATAATTCACATGGTGCAGTTGCTAATAAAATTAAAATTGAAGTTTTAAAAAACCAATTAAAAACTCACTCGATAAATGATTTCATTTATATTTTTGAACATTTTATTCCTTTACATGTTAAAATTTATCCATATAGTGCTATAAAATATGAACTAAATGAGTTTTATGATGCTTTTGTTAGTTTGATTTATTATGATTTTGAAATAAGACAATTAACTATAAATGAACATAATATAGATTCTAATGCAACAAATATTTGTTATGAATCAACATCTGTATTTGATCCTGATAGTATAAATATTAAACAATCGCCAAAAACATCAATAGCATACCATGTTGTTGTTCCGAATGGCACTAATAAAACAGGAACAATAGATATTGAGAATTTTAGTTCATCTTCTCATAACACAACGACTGTTATAATAGATAATATTGTACCTACTGTTGGTACTGATAATGAACTTGTAATTAATGATACATTAATTGTAGATAAAAGTAATTTTGAAGATATTACAATAAAAAAATATGATTATTACTTTTACAAACCATATGCTACTTCAATATTAGGTGTTACTACACCTGGAAAAAGTACCCAATCAAGATTTTCTTTAGTAGTATCGAGAGATGGAGACGCATATACTTATAATTTTACAAATGATATTCCTACAAAAGGATTAGATCCTCATGATACTATAAAAATTATAGGTAGTCTATTGGGTGGCGAGGATGGTACAAATGATTTAACAATCACTGTTAACACTGTATATGTTCCTGCAACTTCTAAACAATATCCATTTGTAGGTCTAATTGATTTAGACCATACAGATAATGGTTTATTTAATATTAATATCGAACGAGATAATTCGGCATTAGACTATAATGTAATTAGTTCTGACTTTTCAAAAACCAAGAACTATAATGTCGGGGAGGTTATAAGAATTCCTGGTACAGCTTTAGATGGTGATACAAATAGTAATGATGCTATACTTACTGTAACAGATGTTTATACTGCAGAGAATCATTATAATTTAGATGACACAGAAATAACACACTCTATTCCACCAACGGTTATATCTAGTTACAACTCAGCTGTATTTAGAATAGATACCTCAGATCCTACTAATCCAATTGAAGCTAATGTTACTAATGGATTAGATTATGAAATTACAATATCGTCTGATGATGGTATTTATAAAGTTGTATCATCAATAGTTTCATCTATTGGGTTTGAAGTAGGAGACATAATAAAAATTATCGGTTCTAAATTAACTGGTGAAGATGGTATTAATGATCTTGAACTTAAAATTACAACTATAACAGCAGATAATAGAATTGATGATGTTGTTATAGAACCAATCGGAACTTATACATCGAGAAAACCTTCATCTTTTGAATTTAAAATTAGTCAAAAAATAAATGATCCTACATATGAAGTTGAATTTGTATCAGGAACAGGATTCCAAATTGGTGATATTTTAACAATTGATGGATCGGAAATAGGAGGCGCAACAGGTACTAACAATTTAATAATTACAGTCCATGAAGTAGAACTAGGATTTGTTAAAACATCTTTTCACTTTGGACGATCACATCATGAAGTTGGAGAAGTAGGACAGATACATTTAGTTGCTATTAGTGGTACACCTAAATTAGATGAAGCTGATGGATCATGGCTTCAATCTGATACTGGAAGTGCTGGTACAGGTGTTGTTATAAGTGGATTACCTGTACCAGATTTAGAAATTACTATAAGTAATATTCTCGCAAATGGTGTAAAAAAAATTGAAAGTGATATTAATGCAAAATATACAGAAGTTCTTACAGCAAAAGGAAATTTAATTAAATCAAAAAATGTATACGTATTGTCTTTGGATAATTTACTTAATAAGCTCAAGTGTATAAATTGTAGTTTAGTTCTATACGATGAAGTTCCTTCTTATAATGAAGTTTCAAAAGATACGCTATGTGGGAACACTTACTCAAGATATACTGGGTGTGCTTTTAAAAGAATTTAATCAAATGTTTATACCATTTCACTAGATATTTCAATACTATTATTCCCACTCTGTCTTTTCTTAATACCGTGATTATCAATAATTCCATTCATTTGCACGGGAACAGAACGATTGACATCAGTGAATGATTTAGAAACATTTGTTTTAATTTTCATAGGAATGTCTTCAAACGGCAACTCTGTAATAAGATTTTCATATTTTAACATTATTATATGATATTGCTCAGCAGTCATATTATCATTGCTTTCAATCTCAGCAGATAAAAACATAAATGATTTTGATAATTTTTTAAATAGTTCATATTTTTCACTAGCTCTTACATTGTTATTAATACTAATAATTAAAACTGATATTGCATTTATTATAATGTTAGGAATTTTAACTTCATTTGCATCAAGCGTTATACTATTAATAATACACATAGCAGAACTCGTAAATACTAACGGTATTTGAAAACAAAATTTAATAAAGCTCCAATGTGTTGTTGTACGAGTACAAAGTAAGGTGAGCACTTCGCTTTTATCTAATAATTTTTCTATATTTGCTATATTATAAGTCATTCTTTATAATATGTCAATATAATAATAATATAATAATATAATAATATAGTAATATAGTAAAAGGATATGTCATCTTTAGGAAGACCAAGTTTATCAATAGATTTAAATACAAATACTATATCTGCCGTTGGTAATTTAGATGACAGAGTTCAAATTCTTGAAGACAATGTAGGAGAACCAAGTAGTCAAGATATATTAGATGAAAATGAGAATGTGATACAAGAGGGAAATGATGCATCAGGTTTAAATTTAGATGTTGAAAATGTACAAAATGAAGTGTCTGTTTTACAAGAACAAGTAGGTTCAGATGTTATAGATCCAAAGACGGGAATGTTTCTGAGATTATTTGATATTGAAAAAGGTGATACAATTATACCACATTATAAATATAGTTCAGTATATTATTTATTATTGAATAAAAAATATGACATTGATTATGATAGTGATGATTTTTATAATATTAAAATTGATAATGTAATAAATAAAAATTTAAATGAAATTTTGTTAGAAACCTTAAAAGATATTGAAATATTGAAAAAAAACCAAGAATTAGATCGATCAATGTTATCACAAGCTGGTTTCGGAATGGGAACCACGCGTCTTCATAGTATGCCAGGCAGTGCGATTACATTTAATACACGAGATATTAGTGCTTTCGGGATTGATATGAGTTCTATACCAACATTTCAAAATGTAAATATAGAAGATGGATCGTTTCCCACCTTTGACACAGATTTAGTTGCAGAGAAGTCTATTGAAATTGCGAATTTTATATATGATATTTTTCCATTCGATTTAGCATCAGTAATAGGTATGACAAAAGAAGAGTTTATAGTAGATATTTTAAAAGCACAAGACCCTCTGGATTTTTTAGCTGGACAACTTCTAAGTCGTGTTCAAATAGGGATGGCTGGTGATTTATATGTAAAAGAGTATAGTCCGCTTAAAGGTCTTGGTGAAATATCTGCTGAATGGTTAAATGTAAATGAAATTTGTGAAAATGCTAAAAAGTTATATGAAAAAAATATTAATATAGCAGATGTAAAACCCAATGATCCAATAAGAAAATCAACTGACCCTAGTAATTCAAATCGTAATTTAATTTATCTAAATTATGATACAACACATTTTAAAAAACATACATCTACAAATAAATTAGAATTACAATTTCCAATATTAGGACTAGATGAACCATTTTGGTTAGATAGTTCAAAGAATTTAAATTTAAGATATAATGCTAAATATTTAAAATTAGAAAATACAACAACAGCAAATGAAAAAAATTTAACAGTAAATTTAAAAACTATTTCAGGTTTAAAATCTACTGATACAAATGGTATATATTTAAATATAGATACAACACAATTTCAGATACCAACAACTGGAACAGATGAAAATAAATTACAAATAAAATATCCTATTTTAGGTGTTAAAAATGGTATAAATAAGATTACTACGGCAGGAGTAGATAAAGATAAATTAGAATTAGTGTATCCTATTTTAGGTGTTCAAAATGGTATAAAAAAAATTATTACTAGTGGAACAGATGAAAATAAATTAGAATTAGTATATCCTATATTAGGTATAAATACTGGAATTTCATTAGAATCTACAACTAAAAAAATATCACAAACATATCCTATATTAGGTATAGATACAGGAATTTCATTACATGATACAACTAAAAAAATATCACAAACATATCCTATATTAGGTATAGATACAGGAATTTCATTACATGATACAACTAAAAAAATATCGCAAACATATCCTATATTAGGTGTTACTAATGGAATTGAACGAATTTCTACAACAGGAGTAGATGAGAATAAACTTCAATTAAAATTAAAAACTAATTCAGGATTAGTTTCTACTTCTGTTGGTTTAGGTGTAAATTACGATACTAATAATTTCAAGATATCCACTGGTCAAACAAATCCCGAAAAACTAATTATTAAATTAAATACAGATGGAGGTTTAAGTTCTGATAGTAATGGTTTAAAGCAAACTTTCCATATTAAAGATGCTATAAATGGAATTGAAAGAATAACTAGTGGAACAAATCAAAATAAACTTCAAGCAAGATTAATAACTACTGGTGGATTAGAACAAGATGCGAATGGACTAAGTATTAAAAAAAAGAACAATGGGGGGGTGAAAACAGATGTAGATGGATTACATATTGATTTATATAGTCATCATTTTGAAATTCCAACTTCTGGGACTGATACTGGTAAAATAAAGATTAAGATACATGAAAATAATAGTTGTATATTTTCAAGTGGATCCGGGTTATTTGTAAGAACTGATAATGAGACCATATATAAAAAAAATACACCATCTACTAATATTAAAAATTTAGCAGTAAAACTTAATCCATATGGTGGTATAGTTTCAGATCCAAATGGATTAGATATGAATATAGATACTTCACAATTCCAGATACCAAGAACAGGCACTGCTGAAAATAAATTACAATTGAAATATCCAATTTCAGGTGTTCAAAACGGTATAAAAAAAATTATTACTAGTGGAACAGATGAAAATAAATTAGAATTAGTATATCCTATATTAGGTATAGATACAGGAATTTCATTACATGATACAACTAAAAAAATATCACAAACATATCCTATATTAGGTATAGATACAGGAATTTCATTA
>Ga0209383_1002464_pt1 | contig 10865 bp, 11 predicted proteins | sample CoawatmetaG02DNA_FD_187510 | JGI IMG/M metagenome (GOLD analysis project Ga0209383, IMG submission 187510) | Marine microbial communities from the West Antarctic Peninsula - Coastal water metaG029-DNA (SPAdes) (version 2) | ecosystem: Environmental > Aquatic > Marine > Coastal ... | reverse complement strand
GCCCTTTTTCTAAAAAATCAATTCTTTGAGTTAATTGTTCAATTTTATTTTGGATAAGCTTTGATAGGCTGGATTTAAAATGGTCTAAATTTCCAAGTAATTCTTCATAGCTTTTACTGACAATTTCTGCTGCTGCTGTTGGAGTTGGAGCTCTTAGGTCGGCGACAAAATCAGAAATAGTAATATCTGTTTGATGACCAACAGCAGAAATTATCGGAAGTCTCGACGAAAAAATTTCTCTAGCCACAAATTCATCATTGAATGACCACAAATCTTCAATAGAGCCGCCACCTCTGCAGACTATTAAAACATCTACCTCATTTCTTTGGTTGGCAAGTTTAATAGCTTTAATAATACCTTGTGGCGCCATTTTTCCTTGAACTGGAGTTGGGTAAATAATTACTTCTAATGATTTATTTCGTCTTTTAAGAGTCGATATAACATCTCTTAAGACTGATGCATCTGGGGAAGTAATAACACCAATTGAATTAGGGTAGGGAGGTAAAGATTTTTTTTGTTCTTCATCAAAGAAGCCTTCTGCATTAAGTTTCTGTTTGAGCTGATTAAATTCTTCGAATAATTTACCTAGGCCAGCCTGCTGAAGTGAGGTTACATTTAATTGGTAATCCCCTCTTTGTTCGTAAAGCCCAATATTACATTGCGCTTCTATTAGGTCACCATTTTTTGGGGCCCATTTTACTTCACTATTTTTTCCTTTAAACATAGTACATCGAACTTGTGCGCTACTATCTTTAAGAGAAAAATACCAGTGACCTGAGCTAGCTTCTATGAAGTTTGATATCTCTCCCTTTACCCAAATAGAAGGAAAATTGTTTTGCAAAACCTCTTTAACTAATTTATTAATTTCCGTTATGGAGAAAATTTTTATTTCAGCTGAATTAAAGTCGTTTATCATAGGGGTATATTGTAATCACCAAAAAATGTTTTTATTATTAAATTTATTATAAGTCGTTTATTAAAACTAGTTAAACCTAATGCACAATTTTTTATCATTTAAAAAAATTAATTTGTTTGGATCCTTGCTTGCCTTTATCTTAGTTGGCCTGGCAGTTTTTATTCAAGCACAATATAATTTAGAGCCATGCCCGCTTTGTGTAACACAAAGAATTATTTTTATTGTAATTGGCAGTCTTTTTTTATTATTTTCTTTCTTCAGCCCAAACCAACTAACACGATTTACTCACCTCGTCAGTCTCTTAATAGCAAATATAGTAGGTATCATTTTTGCTATTAAACATATCTTAATTCAAAGTAAATGGATTACAGTGCCTGCTGAATGTGGTGTAGATTTAAATTATATGTTTGAAAACTTTCCATTGACTGAAGCATTTAGTCTTTTATTCAAGGGATCAGGCGATTGTTCAGATATTGACTGGTTATTTTTAGGATTAACACTTCCACAGCTAGCTCTTATTGCTTATATTATGTTTAGTATACTAACTTTTTATATTTATAAGAAAATTAATAAATGAATACATTAGAATCAACAATTGGAAATACACCTCTAGCGAAAATTCAAAGAATGGCTGATCGATCTATAGGGGATATTTATTTAAAACTAGAAGGAAATAACCCTGCGGGCTCAGTAAAGGATAGACCTGCTTTTTCAATGATTCAGCAAGCTGAGCTGAGAGGGGATATTAAACCAGGCGACACTTTAATTGAGGCAACATCTGGAAATACAGGCATAGCTCTAGCTATGGTTGCAGCTATGAAAGGGTATAAAATAATTTTAATTATGCCAGAAAATCAGTCCATTGAAAGACGCCAAACAATGAAAGCATTCGGTGCTGAATTACTATTAACTTCACAAGAAGGCAGCATGGAATTAGCGCGTGATAAGGCACTTGAAATGCAAAGTGATGGAAAAGGGGTGGTTCTCGATCAATTTGGAAACCAAGACAATCCCAAGGCACATTATGAAGGAACTGGTCCAGAGATTTGGAGGGATACAAAGGGAACGGTGACCCATTTTGTTTCAAGCATGGGGACAACAGGAACAATTGTGGGAACATCAAGATTTCTTAAAGAAAAAAATTCTTCAATACAGATTATTGGGGTCCAGCCAGAAGAGGGTGCTCAAATACCAGGTATACGAACGTGGCCAAAAGAATACTTGCCTAGCATTTATGACGATAGCAACATAGATAGCATTAGATTTGTTAGTCAGAATAATGCTGAAGAAACAGCTAGAATTCTTGCCAAAAAAGAAGGAATTTTTTCTGGCGGATCAACTGGAGGAGCACTTTACATCGCCCTTGAAATTGCAAAAAAAGACCCTAAAGCGGTCATAGTTTCAATTGCTTGTGACAGGGGAGATCGTTATTTATCAACAGGAATTTTCCCTACTTAAGCTGTGATAGCTTCTTTAGTCTTTGATTTAGAAACCATTCCAGACATTTTGGCTATTCGTCATTTATATAAAATTAGTGATGAATTTAGTGATGAAGATGTTGTAAATATAGCAATGTACCAAAGAAGACAGAAAGTGGGCCATGATTTTTTACAGCATCATTTACAGAAAATTGTTGCCATTTCTTGCGTCTTGAAAACTGATGAGCAATTAAAAATATGGTCATTAGGCAATGAAGGAAGTAGTGAGGCGGAATTATTAGAAAGATTTTATGATGGAGTAGAAAAATATTTACCTAATTTAGTAACCTGGAATGGAACTGGCTTTGATTTACCTGTTTTAAATTACCGATCATTAGTAAATAACGTGTCATCTTCTATTTATTTTGATATGGGGGAAAATAATTCAGACTTCAAGTGGAACAATTACTTAAATCGCTTCCATCAAAGGCATGTCGATTTAATGGATTTCTTTGCTTTGTATAATGGAAGAAATAATTCTTCATTAGACCACATAGCAAAATTATGTGGCTTTCCTGGAAAATTAGATATGGATGGAGGTCAAGTTTGGAAAACCTACCTTAAAGGAAATATCAAGTCTATTAGGGATTATTGCGAAACAGATGTAGTTAATACTTATTTAGTTTATCTAAGGTTTTTATTTATTAAAACAAATATTAATAAAAGTTTATATGAAAAGAAGTTACAAGAATTACAAGAGATGCTGGAAAGCTTAGATGGAGCTCATTGGAAATCATTTATTCAAGCATGGCAAAAGTAGTGCGTAATAGAATTGAAAAATCTTTTATAACAACTATATCTTCAGTAAGTCATGAAGGTAAGGGAATATCCTATCAAAACGATAAGACAATATTCATTGATAATGCTCTTCTCAATGAGGAAGTGGAATATAAGATTGTAAAGAAGAAGAAGAACTTAGCATTCGCCAAAAGTTTAAATATAATAAAACCCTCAACACAAAGAATTGAAGCTAAGTGCGATGTGTATGGGATCTGTGGTGGATGCTCAATGCAGCATTTTGAAGAGGGAGCTCAATTAGCTTACAAACAAAGAGCATTTGAAGAGGCATTAGAGCATGTGGGCAATGTTATGCCTGAAATGATATCAAGACCAATATCTGGTCCTTTGTGGCATTACCGACATAAGGCAAGATTAAGAGTAAAGTTTGTCTTAAAGAAGAATAAGGTATTAATTGGTTTTAATGAAAAAATGTCACATTTTTTGACTAATATGACCGCTTGCCCAGTTTTACCAAAAAAAATATCAGACCTGATTGAACCCCTTCAAGATCTATTCTTTAAATTATCTATAAGAGATCAAATTCCTCAAATTGAATATGCATCAAATCAGATTCGCCATATTTTAGTCATTAGAATACTTGCATCACTAACTCAAGATGATGAAAATATTTTAAAATCTTTTCAAGAGTTAAATGGGATTGAATTTTGGAGTCAGACAAAAGGTTACGATACTGTTAAGCCACTATTCGATAAAACAATAAATCAAATAACATATGAGAATAAAGAATTTCATTTAAAATTTCTTTTTCATCCAACTGGCTTCACTCAGATTAATCCGTTTATTAATCAAATATTAATTAGGAAGGTGATGGCATTATTACGTCCTTTGAAAGAGGATGTAATTTTTGATTTATTTTCTGGCGTTGGGAACTTTACTCTACCTATTGCAACTTCCGGAGCAACTGTATTAGCGATAGAAGGTGATGAAATGCTTGTGCACTCAGGAAACAGTAATGCAATTGAAAACAATCTTAGTGAAAATGTAACTTTTAAAACAGTAGATTTATTTAATATTGAAAAAGAAGAATTACTTTCATTGGGGAAAGCAACTAAGTGGTTAATTGATCCTCCTAGAGTTGGTGCATTTAATTTGATTAATTTAATCGATGATGAAATAAAGCCAAAATTAATTATTTATATTTCTTGTAACCCAGCTACTTTGGCAAGAGACGCGGATATATTAGTGAATGAAAAAAAATATATTTTCAAAGAAGGTGGCATAGTTAATATGTTTCCACATACTTCACACATTGAATCAATCGCTGTTTTTGAGGTAAATGAATAATACAAAAAAGTACATAGTAGTTTCTTTTATTTATTGTTTGCTATTGATTGGCTGTTCTGATGTTCATAAAGAAAATATTATTTATTTTGGCATTGCACAAAATCCGCAAAATTTAGACCCAAGGTTTCAATCTGATGCTGCATCCGAAAAAATTTCTGAATTACTTTACTCACCTTTATTTTATTTTAGTAAAAGCTATAAGATTAAATCAGATATAGTCAATTGGAAAAAAGCTACCCCATTAAAATATAAATTTAAAATTAAGAAAAAATTACCTGTATTTCACCATAATAAAAATATGGGTATTGAAGATATTATTGCTACATTAAATAATTTAAGGGCTCAACATAAATCACCTTTTTATATAGAGCTAAAGAATATAAAAAATATTATTAAACTATCAAATGTTGATTTTGAAATTAATTTATTTAAAAAAGATATAAATTTTTTATCCAGATTAGTATTTTTTATTTTACCAGTAGACTTACTCAACCAAAATCATAACTTTTCAACTAGTCCTATTGGTTCTGGGCCGTTTAGATTCTTAGAGAAATACCCTAACCTTAAAATACAAAGAAGATTGGATTCGCAAATAATTGAGTTAGTTAATATTAAGGACCCAACTGTTCGGGTATTGAAACTTTTAAATGGTGAAATTGACTTATTACAAAATGATTTACCTCTGGAGATGATTAAACTTCTTGAGGATAAAGACAGGATTATTACATTAAAAGAGTATGGTTCCAATGTTTCTTATATTGGTTTTAATTTTAATGACTCATTATTAAAGCAACATAAGTTTAGGAAATCTTTATCTTTGGCTGTCGATCGTCAAGCATTAATAAAATATTTTTTAAATGATAAAACAAGGATTGCTGAACAAATTTTACCTCCGGAGCATTGGGCCAGTGAGAGTATAAATTCTTTTGACTATAATCCTAGTTTGGCTAGAAAATACATTAAAGAACTTGGAATTAATGATCCGATTGTTCTCACATTAAAAACTTCAACTGATCCTTTTAGAGTAAAGATTGCAACCTTAATTCAAAAACAATTTGAAAGTATCGGTGTTAAATTAATTATTAAATCTCTTGATTGGGGAACATATTTTAAAGACATTCAGGCAGGTGAATTTCAATTATATGGCTTAACTTGGGTTGGTATACAAAATCCAGAAATTTATGAAAAAATCTTTAACTCTAACCTTACACCACCAGATGGTTTGAATAGAGCTGGATATATAAGTCAGGAAACAGATCTACTTATTATTAAGGCAAAAGAATCTAATCAATGGAATAAGGTAATTAAAAAGGTACATATAGATAATGTTTTTATGCCTTTATGGTACGAGGGAAATTTTGCTGCTTTTAATAATAATATAAGCGGTTATTATATTCATATAGATGGAAGCTGGGATGCTTTAAAAACTGTTAGGAAAAAATATGGCGATTTTAATTAATGTATCGATAAGTCTACAACAGCTTACTTTGATTGATAATTCAAAAGTAATTAAGTCCTACCCAGTATCGACTGCAATTAAAGGGATAGGTCAAAATAAAAATAGCCTTCAAACCCCATTAGGGCTTCATTATATTCGTGCGAAGATTGGTAAAGGGCTGCCAGCATTTACTATTTTTAAAGGTAGAAGACCAACTGGTGAATTATGGAGCAAAGAAAATTTTGAATTGAAATCTAATCAAGACTGGATTTTATCTAGGATTATGTGGTTATCAGGTAAAGAATTGAGAGTTAATCGCCTTGGTAACTTTGACACAATGCAGAGATATATATACATTCATGGAACCCATGACGAGAATCAGTTAGGGAAACCCCTGTCGCATGGGTGTATAAGGATGTCTAACAGTGATGTTATTGAGCTTTTTAATTTAACACCTATAGGTGCGCTTGTTTGTATAAATGAAGAGTAGTTTCCCAATGATATTTTTTTCATCTTTTCTTCAAATATTAGGTATTTTTATAGCCAGCTTCCTAATATTACATTTATTACCAGGAGATCCAATTCAAGTAATGCTTGGCGAGTCAGCTGCGCTTTCGGATCAGGTTAGACTCCGAGCAGAGCTAGGATTAGATCAGCCAATATACAAACAAATATTTAATTCATTTTTGCAAATAATACAGGGTGATTTTGGTGATTCTATTTTAACTGGCTTACCAATTAAAGAGCAAATAATTATTGCTATGAAAAATACTTATACTCTTTCAATAATGGCATTATTTATTGCAATAACATTTGGTATTTCTGGAGGAGTAATTGCAGCAAAATATAGAGATAGTTCTTTAGACAAAATAATTATCAATGTGAGTTTATTTTTCATATCAATTCCACATTTTTTCTTGGGACCATTGCTAATGCTTTTTTTATCAATATGGCTAGGATGGTTACCAATAAGCGGAATGGAAAGCCCACTCTCCATTGTGTTACCAGCGTTAACATTATCTGTTGGTATGCTAGCTATTATTATTAAAATGACTAGAAATTGTATGATTGAAATAATAGATTCAGACCATGTTAGATCAGCAAGAGCAAAGGGTATGTCAGAATGGTCAATTAATATACATCACATTTTTCGATTAGTTCTAATCCCATTAATCACTATTATTGGAATGCAATTCGGATCTTTATTATCTGGTGCAATCATTACTGAGACATTATTTGGTTGGAATGGTCTAGGTATGCTTTTAGTAAATTCTATTCAGATGAGAGATTACCCAATTACCCAAGCATGTATTTTTGTTATAGCTATTTCTTATGTTTTGGTAAATTTATTTACCGAAATCTTGTATAAAATCGTTGACCCAAGAATGAGGGATATTTAGATTTGAAAAAATTAGTTTTTTTCGTTGGTTTTTTTTGGGCAATAGGAATAGCTATAAAAATATTTTCTGGCTTTGATTCAAATAAAATGATATTTGACGAGATTTTGATTCAGCCTAATTTTTCATCATGGTTGGGTAGGGATGATTATGGACGAGATATATTTCATCGGTTAATTGATGGTTTTCTAAATTCTTTTGAAATAATCCTCATAGTTACGCTTATATCAAGTTTTTTTGGAATTACAATTGGAGTTATCTCAGGATATTTTGGCGGAAAACTAGACCAATTTATGAAGTATATAACTACATTATTTATGGCCTTCCCTGGAATATTACTTGCCATTGCTTTTGCAGCAATTTTAGGCCCAGGTAAATTTAATTTAATTTTTGCTTTGTCTATTGGCGGTTGGGTGGGTTATGCAAGACTTGCAAGAGCTCAAACTATACTAATAAAAAATTTAGATTTTGTTAAAGCTTCTGTGTCAATGGGCAGTTCTCATAGAATAATAATAATAAATCATATTTTACCATCTCTTAAAACTCCATTAACTGTTGAAGGTACTTACGCTATTGCTGGGTTAATTATTGCAGAAGCTAGCCTTTCATTTATCGGCCTGGGTTTGCAAGCGCCAATGGCTTCATGGGGGGGGATGATGAGAGATAGCGTAAGATTTTTATTAGTATCCCCTCACTATGCAGTATTTGTTGGGCTAAGTATCATGTCGCTAGTGTATTGCATTAATTTTTTTGGCGATTATTTTAATCAAAAATTGGATATTAAAAATAATGAAGACGAATAACTATAAATATTTTGATTTAGTTATGGCGGCATTTGTAACTGTTTTAATAACGGCTAACATAATTGGTCCTGCTAAAATTTCACAATTAGATCTCCCTATATTTGGAGTTATTACCTTTGGCGCTGGCGTATTGTTTTTCCCTATATCTTTTATTTTTGGTGATATTTTAACTGAAGTATATGGTTATGCTGCTTCCAGAAGAGTAATTTGGGCAGGTTTTGCAGGTTTAGCTTTCGCTTCTTTTATGGCATGGGTGGTGGTTGCTCTTCCACCAGCTCCATTTTGGGAAAACCAGGAAGTATATGAGGTTGCTTTTGGTTCTGCATGGAGAGTCGCTTTAGCCGGACTCATTGCTTTTGCTGCAGGTGAATTTGCTAATTCTTTTGTTATGGCTAAAATGAAAATTTGGACAAACGGTAAGAAATTATGGACTAGAACAATTGGCTCAACTGTTATTGGAGAAGGAGTCGACTCTATCCTATTTTATCCTTTGGCCTTTTATAATTCCGGAATTATTCCTAATGAAATGTTAATGTTAGTTGTTTTAGCTCAGTTTTTAGCTAAAACTGGAGTTGAAATAGCATTTACTCCAATTACCTATAAGGTTATAAAATTTTTAAAAGCAAAAGAAAAAATTGATTATTATGATACAAAAACAAACTTCAACCCATTTACCTTTAAAGGTTAGGGGTTTTTTATAATGACTTGTTTAATGATTGATATTGAAGGGTTAGGGTTACTTAATTCTGATATTGAAAGAATTAAGCATCCATTGGTTGGAGGTATTATTTTGTTTTCTAGAAATTATAAAGATAGATCTCAACTCATAAATCTTGTCACTTCTATTAGAAAAATAAAACAGAATCTTCTTATAGCAGTTGACCATGAGGGCGGTCGTGTTCAAAGATTTAAAGATGAATTTACTAAAATTCCAAAAATGAGCCTATTTGGAAAAATCTACCAAAAAGATCAAAATCGGGCGAACAAAATTGCCAAATTATCTGGCTGGGTTATTGCGAAAGAGTTAGCAGCAATTGATATTGACTTTAGTTTCACACCTGTTTTAGATATTGATTATGGCGCTAGCTCAGTTATTGGAGATCGAGCTTTCCATCAAGATATTGATACTATTATTGAATTAGCGACCTCACTTGTTGAGGGGTTAAATTTTGGAGGAATGCAATCTGTAGGTAAGCATTTTCCTGGTCATGGATTTATAAAATCTGATACCCATTTAGAAACAGCAACAGATAATCGGTCATTAGAAACAATACAAAACACTGATATGTTGACTTTTGATAAACTTATTCAAAAGGGAGTCAAGGGGATTATGCCCTCACATGTAATTTATTCATCATGCGATCAGAGTCCAGCAGGTCTTTCTGTCTTTTGGCTTCAAGATCAATTAAGAGATAAGTTGAGATTTGAAGGGGCAATTTTTAGTGACGATATGAGTATGCAGGCTGCACAAGATTCTGAAAATAATATTACATTAAGGGTTAAAAGAGCATTAATTGCAGGATGTGACATGGTGCTTATATGTAATTCCCCAATTGAAATAGATAAGTTGATGGAGGAATTACAATGGAATCCAGATGTAAAATCCCTTGAAAGACTTCAATCAATGAAGCTCAATAGGAGTAAGAATAATTTAACTTGTTGTAATCATAGTATTGACGAAGCACGCTCAATAATTAAGCAAGTATGAATAAAATAGATTTATACTTTAAATTCTCTTGAACTTTAAACCCATAAGCCTTATCCTATTATTGTATTATTAAATTTATAAGGATTTTAACTACCATGCAAAATAATTTAGATATTGCGCCACAATCGCAATCAGCTCTAGCTAGTAATAAAGTTTTAAGAAATACCTATGCATTATTGGGAGTTTCTTTAATTCCAACTGTAATAGGTGCTCTGATTGGAATGACTATGAATTTTGGCTTTGCGGCTCAAAGCCCAATGTTATTTTTTATACTTACCCTTGGAGCAATGTTTGGAATGTTTTATCTAATTAGAGCCAATCGAAATAGCAGTCTTGGTGTAGTTTTTCTTTTAGGCCTGACATTCTTAATGGGCTTAATGCTCGGACCAATCTTACAAGTTGCATTTAGCTTAAGTAACGGTGGGCAAATAGTGGGCTTAGCTGCAGGCGGAACAGCATCTATTTTCCTTGTTTTATCTGGTATTGCGACTACAAGCAAAAGAGACTTTTCATTTATGGGTAAGTTTTTAATGATTGGTTTAATGCTCTTAATTTTAGCTATGGTTGTAAATATTTTCTTTCAAATACCAGCAATGTCATTAGCAATATCCGGAATAGCAGTTCTTATCTTTTCTGGATTCATTCTTTATGATGTGAATAGAATTGTAAGGGGCGGAGAGACTAATTACATAATGGCTACTTTGGCATTATATTTAAATATTTATAATTTATTTGTTCATTTGCTTCATATTCTGATGGCATTAATGGGCAATAGAGATTAAAACTATTATTTATTTTTTAAAAACCGTGATTTGTTTTCACGGTTTTTTTTTCTTTTAATTTTAAAAAAATCCTGTAAAAGTTTTTGAGACTCTTTTTCTAAGACTCCTCCATGAATAATGCAATGATGATTTAACTCCTTATTCTCCTTAAGATTAACTATACTTTCACAAGCACCTGTTTTAAGATCATAAGCACCAAATATTAAGTTATTAATTCTTGCATGAAATATAGCACCAAGACACATAACACATGGCTCA
>Ga0209383_1002453_pt1 | contig 10889 bp, 10 predicted proteins | sample CoawatmetaG02DNA_FD_187510 | JGI IMG/M metagenome (GOLD analysis project Ga0209383, IMG submission 187510) | Marine microbial communities from the West Antarctic Peninsula - Coastal water metaG029-DNA (SPAdes) (version 2) | ecosystem: Environmental > Aquatic > Marine > Coastal ... | reverse complement strand
TTCAGTCTTTATCGTGGCAACAATGGCCTCTTGCTGATAGTCCCATTGCTTACAATTAAAATTAAAATGATCACGTACTTTAGAATTTCCACCATCCGCACCAATGAGCAGAGACCCCGCAATGCAGGTGCCATCGTCCATCTCCACCGTAATCATGTCTGGTTGCTTTTGATACTGATGAATCGTCGCCGGACAGATAAAATCGATATTGTCGAGACTCGCTATCTTATTCAGCAGCGTATCTACTATCACGCTACTCTCTATGATGTGACCAAGATTGGGAAGATGAATATCATGGCAGTCAAAACGAATCCTTCCGGTACTTTCCGCATCCCATACGTTCATCGCTAAGTAAGGGCTGGTCCGCAAACTTTTAATGTCCGGCCATACACCACAGTCGATTAATAATTGCCGTGACTTCTCCGTAATGGCGGCAACACGCGGGTCAAATTGATCTGAATTAAATGGCGTTGCTACCGAATTATCGACGAGGGCAATTTTTAAAGGCGTAGCCTTTTTTATACTACTGGGCTGTGACAGCAGGCACGCTGCCAAGGCCCCAACCATACCGGCGCCAACAATAATAATGTCATATTGGGGAGCGCTTGATTCAACCATGCCGTGCCTCTGAAGTTGCCATACCCATTCCAAACTTTGTAAAACCATGGCGTAGCTGAGGAACTAAATCTAGCGCCAACAATCCTGAATTGCGGGTGGCGGCGGATAGACTCGATGTGCCGGAAAAAAACTTAGTCAAACTGTCACTAAAGATTACGGTATTGCGTTGATCAACGAGCTGCTGCTGCTGATATTCCTCAAGGACCTCCAGCGCACCAATACTTTTTTGCTCTGCCCGGGCCAAGTTAAGGCGAGCCCCAAGTGCAGCTACATCTCTGAGAGAGAGATTGAATCCTTGCCCGGCAACCGGATGTAAACTATGCGCTGCGTTACCTACCACAACCACATTTCGGCGAACCTGTTCTGAAGTAAGACTCAGCGCCAGAGGATAGGCTAAGCGATTACCGACTTGCTTAAATCGTCCCAAGCGATGACCAAATCGTTGTTGTAAACTATCAAGAAAAGCCTCGTCCGCCGCCTTAATTAATCCCTCCGCTGTCTCTTCGGACTGAACCCAAACCAGTGCGCTACGGTGCTGACCTTCAAAGTCACTTAATGGTAATAAAGCCATTGGGCCCTGATCAGTAAAGCGCTCATAAGCAACGTTTTGATGTTTTTTTTCTAGCTGAATATTGGCAATAATTGCAGTTTGCCCATAGGACGAGGATTTCCTGTGAATGCCCAGCTTTTCAGCCGTCTTAGAGTTACTGCCATCAGCAATGATAAGCAGGTCAGTGCGAATGAGCCTTGTTACTTCACTGCCTAGGTCTTTTGTTCCATCCAATCCAATCTCGACACCATCCCTCAGAGGTCTGACTGATGTTATGTGTGTGTTAGCTAATACCTCTATAGATTGCTGTGCCAACCGGTCGATAAGCACAGACCCAAGCCAATGATTTTCAACCACATAACCCAATGCGTCGACACCAGTTTCATCCGCGCTCATGCGTGTCAGGCCAGCATGTCCACGATCACTAACATGGATCTGTTTTATGCCCGTAAGATGTTTACTTAGCTGATCCCAAACTCCTATGGATTGATAAATGCTCCGGCTCGTCCAAGATAAGGCCGTCGAACGATCGTCAAAGCTAGCACTGTAATTCGAGGCCGAGGCTGAAGCTAGCTTCATCGACTTAGCCTCAACTAATAAAATTTTCCAATCAGCCTGTGCAGCTAAAATTAGCGCCAAACTAATACCGACCATACCGCCACCGACAATCACCATGTCAAAATGGGGCAGATCTTTTACAGTTTTTCCTGACTCTTTAGTGCTCATTAATTAATGATCAACCCGCCATCAACGCTTCAATTTCATCTCTCTTCTTGGGTACTCCAGCGGTAATATTTTCATTACCGTCCTTAGTCACCACAATGTCATCTTCAATACGAACAGCAATACCATGCCATTTCTTATCAACATTTGGATTGCCGGGCGCAATATAAATACCGGGCTCTATAGTAACGACCATCCCGGGCTCATAAACTCGCCATTGACCGTCGATCTTATAGTCACCAACGTCATGCACATCCATACCCAACCAATGCCCAGCACCATGCATATAAAACTCACGATGCGCCTCGCTGGCTATTAACTCATCAACATCGCCATGCAGAATACCTAGATCAACCAAACCTTGGGTAATCGCAAGAACTGTGGCTTCATTGGTTTTGTTGTACTCAATGCCCGGGCCAATAACAGCAATTGCATCAGTTTGTGCCTGAAGCACAATGTCATAAATCGCTGCTTGCTCGTCACTAAACTTTCCATTTACAGGAAATGTGCGAGTAATATCAGCCGCATAATTTTGATACTCACAACCAGCATCGATGAGGACCAAGTCTCCATCTTTAAGCGCATCTCTGTTTTCAATATAGTGCAATATGCAACCATTTTTACCACCGCCAACAATACTAGTATAAGCCGCACCGGCTGAGCCATGAACCGCAAACTCATGCTCTATCTCGGCCTGTAACTGATACTCAAAAAGACCAGGCTTGCTCGCTTTCATTGCACGGGAGTGTGCGCTAACTGATATCTCTGCAGCCTTGCGCATTATCTTCAACTCGCCTGCTGTTTTGAACAACCTCATTTCATTAATAAAATGATCAAGATCAACAAATTCACCCGGTGGTAATGCGCCATTCCCGCGCTGATTGCGCACATGATTGACCCAATCCATTAGATGTCTATCAAACTCTGGATCCTTACCAATGGCGTAATACAGTCGATCTTTCCCCTCGATAAGATTAGGTAAAATATCATCAATATCCGCGATCGGAAAAGCATCATCGGCACCAAAGTTACTCACCGCCCCCTCGGGGCCTTCGCGATACCCATCCCAAGTCTCACGCAATAGATCTTTATCACGGCAAAATAGAACCATTTCTCCCTGAGCACGACCAGGAATTAAAACCAGCACTGACTCTGTCTCTGGGAAACCGCAGAGATAAGACAGATTTACATTCTGCTTATAGGGATAATGCGTATCTCGCGATCTAATTTTTTCAGGCGCAGCTGAGATAATTGCAATGCTATTACTGTGCATTAACGACATTAACTCTTTGCGTCTCGCGCTGTACTCTTTATTGGTAATCATCTAATTAGCTCCTGCCCTACTAACAATACTTATGGGTATTCGATTTTAATGGAGAGTCGGATTAGATTCAGAATCTTCATTTAATTCTGAGTCTATTTCTGGGTGCAAGTCAGTGAAAATTACCTGAACGGCCAAGCGTACATATTCAACCAAATCAGTGTAATCATGCTCTCCATCTTCATCTGACTCAAAATCAACAGATATTTGGCCGATTGCACCTAAATCATCCAACGCCTCTTTGCCGTCATCAGAAAGCTCAAAGTTTTCACCAAGACCCTCTGCCAGACCAGAAATATAGTTGCCACACCACTCTCCAACCGCCACTAACCGTTCTCCCAATGGCAGATCATCGTTAGGTAAAGTAGGCTTAAAAAGAAAGGAAATATCTTCTAAATTACTTAATGACGCTTCATAAAAGTCTCTGAAGTCATTGTCTGCAGCCTCAGCTTGCTCCTCCGATAAGGCCAACCACTCTGTGGACGCCTCAATTAAAAGATCAATCGCCACTGCACCACAGGTCAGTCTTCCACACAGAAACCCATGAAATGCTGAAGGGCTAGCATTGATTTTCAGGGCGTAAAATAGTTCTTCCAGTTCATCAAATGTCACATTTCTACCTCATTAATAATTACTGGCATCCTAACATTCTTAGTTTGTCCATGCATCCTAGTTTAAGGACATAAAGTCCGACTGCGCGTTGTGCGCACTAGGCCATATTTACGCTAGTAGAAAGCGTTGCTACCCTTAGTGGACAACATATCGTCTGATTAGATTGTTCACTATGATTGGCTTGCGATTAATTCACTAGGAACTTTATACTGGCGCACGACAGTAAGTTATATCAGAAACAGCTACCTCAGTGAACTCACCTATTTTACTCACCCTTGATCTTGTTAACTCTGGAATACTCCTATGCAGGCAAACCTATTAACTGATCCAATCGGACCTACATTAGCCAGATTGGCAGCACCCAATATTGTCGCAATGTTTATTATGCTCGCCACATCGATGGCCGAGGCCTTCTATATCGGTCAATTAGGAATAGCTCCCCTGGCTGGGCTAGCACTGGCATTTCCGATGATTATGTTAACAATGATGATGGCAGGAGGTTCTTTTGGTGGCGCCATTGCAGGAGCCGTTGCCCAGCAACTAGGCGCCGGGAACAGAGAAGGGGCAGAATCGGTTGCCCTCCATTCGTTTATCCTTACTATTTGCTTCTCGCTTATTTTTTCCTGGCTATTTCTTACGTTTGGAACAGATCTGTATACCGCTCTCGGAGGGCAAGACGACATTCTAAAAGAAGCGCTAGCCTACTCTGATATATTTTTCTCAGGCTGTATCGCCATATGGATCGCTAATGGCCTTAACGCTGTTATCCGCGGTACCGGGCAGATGAATATGGCCGCATTACCAATGGCGTTGGCCTCGCTTATCCAGATTTTGGTATCAGGCTTGCTGGTATTTGGCGTAGGTCCGTTTCCTGCTTTGGGTATGGCCGGGGCCGCGCTGGGCAATGTTGTAGGCTTCACCTTTGCTAGTTTTCTGCAGCTCTGGTTTCTAGTCAGAATATCGCCGTCATTGCGCTTACGTTTTCACGGTATTCCTATAAAGCTATCTGCGTTACTCGATATTCTAAAGGTAGGCAGCATAGCGTCTCTGTCTCCCCTATCATCAGTGGTGACTGTGATTATTATTACTGCAATGATGGCTAGGCTGGGTGTTGATGTCCTTGCAGGCTATGGTATCGGCGCTCGACTCGAATTCTTGATGATTCCTCTTATATTTGGCATTGGATCAGCCTCTATTACCATGGTGGGAGCACACTTCGGTGCTGGAAAATACCAGAGAGGAGTGAAGATTGGCTGGATCTCGTCAATCTGTGCAGCTGCATTAGCCGGATTTATGGGTATCTTGCTCGCTATATTCCCATCACTATGGGCTGACCTGTTTACCGATGTAGAAACTGTACGCGCGGCCTGTCGAAGTTATCTACAGATTGTTGGTCCGTTTTACGCATTCTTCGGGTTGGGACTTTGTCTCTATTTTGCATCGCAAGGCGCCAGACGCCTTGTGTGGCCGGTGATGGGAGCCGTAGCCAGAATGGTAGTGGTTGCAGTAGGCGGATGGTACTTGAGCGTCCAACCTGACGCTACTGCCGAAGACTTCTTTGTACTTATTAGTGTAGCAATGGCCGCCTATGGCTTGGTTACAGCAGGAGCTGTATATCTAGGTGCTTGGACCAGAGGACTGCATTAGAAACCATCTTATAATTGACCAATACCAACACAATGCCTATAGTTACCAAGCTCCTTTTAATCCTATAGCGGTAATAATTTAATCATGACAGACACTGAAAATTTTGAAGAAAAGCTGGATCGCCTAATTGAGTTATGCCAGAGGCTAAAGCGTGACAACCAGGCACTGCATGCGCGTGAAGATGAATTACTAGGTGAACGAAGCAAGCTTATGAAAAAAAATGAGCAGGCGCGGCACAAAGTAGAAACTATGATTAATCGCCTACAAGCGCTGAGTGCAGAACAATAATGTCTAGTATCTCTCTCAAAATTCGCATCCTAGATAAAGAATATCAAGTTAACTGTGCCCCAGAAGAACGTCAAGCCTTGGAGTATTCAGCACAGCTTTTGAACGAAAAAATGGAAGAAATTCGTCGTGGATCACATATTATTGGTTTAGAACGAATCGCCGTAATGGCAGCGCTCAATCTGACTCATGACTTGATTCGTACTCAGGATTCTGTGAAACAAAATAACCAAGCTTCTGGGCTTTTAAGCTCAATGGATTCAAAACTGAATTCAGTGCTAGCTGATTTAGCGAATTAATTTAAATTAGCTAGCAAATAGTGCATAGAAATCGTATTTTCGGCTGCTATTTTTTTAATCCTCTCTGTTATACTAGTCTCTCCTGGGGTGTTTGCCAGCCAAGAAGTCCCTGAGCCGATAATTATTATCCGGCTTCTTTCTGTCAACATTGTTGTGCAATTCCGTGCGTCGGAAAGCCTGATATGTTGCGAGAGTTGCCAACTTGAACTGTTCGGTTCAAGGCCACGTTGGCAGCGGCACTCTGGGGTTTAATTATTGATGAGAAAAATCAATGAAAAGCAACGAGATACGACAGCAGTTGCGCCTTAAAAGACGGTCACTGACGCCAGTTCAGCAACAGCAAGCCGCTGCATCTTTGGCGACTTTAATAGTAGAAAGTGCTTTTTTCCAAACCGCTAAGCGTGTCGGGTTATATCTAGCCAATGATGGTGAAATTGATCCTGCATTAATCCTATCCTCCGCGAACCAACTAAGTAAGCAGTGTTTCTTGCCTGTCATAGACCCTAAATTAGAGAACAGCTTATATTTTGCCTCTTTCAACGCAAATACAAAATTGCAGCCCAATCGTTATGGTATCTTAGAGCCTGTATTCATTGATTCTGAAATTCAACCCGTAACCAAGATGGATTTGCTCCTTATGCCTCTGGTCGGCTTTGACAGAACGGGTAATCGAATGGGTATGGGTGGCGGCTATTATGATCGCACTCTGGCCTTCATGAAAGGAATTGAAAAACCAGCATTAACCTTGGTAGGGCTTGCCCATAGTGGCCAAGAAGTTTCACAGATATCGAGTCAAAGCTGGGATATACCCTTACATCTAATTGCGACTGAGAAAGAAATAATATGCGTAAAACCAAGATAATTTGTACTATCGGCCCAGTCACTGAATCGATTGAGATGCTAGAAAAGCTTGCAGCAGCTGGAATGAATGTTGCTCGATTAAATATGTCTCATGGCGACCATGAGTCACATTCAAAAATTATCCAGTCGATAAAGAAGCTCAACCAAAAACTCGATCATCCGGTCGCAATTTTACTCGATACTCAAGGGCCTGAAATTCGTACCGGCGATATGGCTAATGACCTACACCTCAATGAAGGTGACACGATATCCGTCGTAGCCCGAGGCGCAGAAAATGTTGAGGAATCATCTATCCATGTTAATTATGATGACCTGATTAATGATGTAGATATCGGTGACATCATTACCGTAGACAATGGTCTGATAAATCTCCAAGTATTGGAAAAACAAGAACGAATCATGCAGGTGAAAGTTATTGATGGTGGTCTGCTAAAAAGTAAACGCCACGTCAATCTGCCGGGTATTCGAGTAAATCTTCCTGCTATCACCGAAAAAGACCGCCGTGATATTGAGTTTGGTATGAGCCAAGGTGTCGATTTTATCGCGCTATCTTTTGTACGTGAGGCCTCAGATATCCATCAACTGCGTGAACTTCTGGGCGATAGAGCGGATACAATTAAGATTGTAGCAAAACTTGAAGATCAAGAAGCCATTACTAATATGGTAGAAATTATCGATGCTGCTGACGGAATAATGGTGGCTCGAGGAGACCTGGGTGTTGAGATCCCCCTCGAAGTATTACCCAGAATCCAACGGCGCATTATTCGTACTTGTGCAGAAATGGGGAAACGGGTCATTGTCGCCACGCACATGCTCGAATCTATGATTGAAAACCCAATTCCAACACGAGCGGAAGTCACTGACGTTGCCAACGCTGTTTATGAAGAAGCCGATGCTATTATGCTGTCCGGTGAAACCACCGTGGGTAAGTATCCAATTAAATGCGTCGAGATTTTAGACCGTATTGCGCGCTCAACTGAGAGTAGCAGAGGCCTTTTGTTCACCGACAATTTAGAAGTGAACGAAGATAAACAACAGATAGCAAAGGCAGCGGTTACTTTAGCTGAATCCATTTCGGCAAAAGCGATTATGGTGCCAACTCGACGTGGTCGTATGGCTAATCGAGTGACCAACTGCCACCCACAGCAATCTATTATTTGCGCCTTTACTGATAATGATTTGACCAGACGCCAGTTAATGCTCAACCGCAATGTTTTAAGCTATCAAATCGAATTTAGCGAGGATCCCGAAAAAACGCTGGCTGCCGCCGCTGCTATTATGCTCACCAGAAATGACTTCTCTGCCGACGATCCGGTAGTCGTTATTTCCGACGCTCTGGCGGGATCAGGTTTTGAGGCGATTCAAATACGCAAAATTTCTGATCTACTCTAAGACTAACATCAGTTATTTAAACGCTCAGCGCCTTAACTACCTAGAAAAAAACGATAAGCTTGGTTGTCGGTTTCATCTTCGCATCGATAACCCAGCTCATCTAAAAACTGCTTAACCTTTAGACCCTCGGTCTGAGACGCCTGAAAACCGACCAAGACCTTACCAAATGCCGAACCATGGTTACGGTAGTGGAACATTGATATATTTAAATCATCGCCCAGTTCAGTTAAAAAGTTAAGTAATGCGCTCGGGCGCTCCGGAAATTCAAATCGAAAAACCTGCTCTTCTCCAACCTGAGGTGAACGCCCTCCCACCATGTGTCGAATATGTGATTTAGCAAGCTCACTATCGGTCATGTCCTCAACCGGGTAACCGCCTACACTGAGTTCGCTCACTAACTGAAAACGATCGTCATCTGAAGTCACTTTAACACCCACAAAAATTTGAGCTTGATCTGTACTGCTAAAACGATAATTAAACTCTGAGATAGTACGCTTGCCCAAAGCTTTACAAAAATGCTTAAAACTACCGGGCCTTTCATCTAGGGTTACTGCCAAAATCGCCTCACGCTTCTCGCCAACTTCGGTGCGCTCTGAAATATAGCGTAGTCTATCAAAATCAATATTGGCTCCACACTGAATCGCCAGTAAGGTTTGACCCACAACCCCATGCTGCTCAACATATTTTTTCAATCCGGCCGCACCCATCGCACCGGATGGTTCACAAATTGCTCGCGTATCGTTATACACATCTTTAATAGCTGCGCAGATCTCGTCGGTACTCACGGTGATTACTTCATCGACTAAGTCTTTGAGAATTCGAAAAGTCTCGTTGCCAATTTGGCCAACCGCCGTTCCATCAGCAAAGATTCCGACCTCTTTAAGTTTTACTGGTTTCCCAGCCTTCATCGCGGCCTCTAGACACGCCGCATCATCAGATTCAACCGCGATAATTTTGACGCTAGGGCGCACATACTTAACATAAGCGGCAACGCCCGCGCAAAGTCCTCCGCCGCCCACAGCAATAAAGATTACATCTAAATCACCCGGCAGCTGGCGCAGTATTTCCATCCCAACAGTGCCTTGTCCTGCAATAATATCCGGATCATCAAACGGATGAATGTAGGTAAGCCCCCGCTCTTCCAATAACTGCTTGGCATGACCAGCAGCAGTATCATAATTATCACCAAACAAAACTACGTTAGCACCCCAGCCACGGACTGCGTCAACTTTAATGTTCGGTGTTGTTTTGGGCATTACAATAGTTGCGCTGACACCCATCTTTTGCGCCGCCAACGCTAATCCCTGCGCATGATTACCCGCTGAAGCCGCAATCACTCCCGCCGCCAGTTGCTCTTTGGACAGATGGCGCAGCTTGTTATAGGCCCCGCGAACCTTAAATGAAAAGACCGGTTGTAAGTCTTCTCGCTTAAGTAACACCTGATTTTTCAGCCGCTGCGATAATAACGGCGCTTTATCAACCGGCGTTTCAAGAGCTAAATCATAGATTCGGGCATCAAGGATTTTTTTTACGTACTTCTGCGGCATGAGTCATCCAGATATGGGTTAGTTGGCAATGGTAGTTTGATATCATTATTTACGCCAGTTTCTTGTTCCAATTCTCGGAAAATTGCTAGCTGTACCAAACCGATCAATCTGATTTTCTGTGCGAATCATCGTATAATAAAGGTTATTCAAATTCATTGAGCAAGCAGAGGTAATTCGTGGATCAAAATCAATTGAAGCAGGCCGTCGCTCAAGCAGCTGTAGATTATGTTTTAAAGAAAATTGACGCGGACAGCATTGTAGGTATTGGTACCGGATCAACCGCAAACTGTTTTATTGATCTAATTGCAAAACATAAGCACCTTTTCCTAGCCACTGTCGCCAGCTCTGAAGGTTCTGCAGAACGACTGCGAAGCCATGGTATTACAGTTTACGAATTGAATGCAGTCTCAGAAGTAACTATTTATGTCGACGGTGCCGATGAGGCTAATACTCACTTGGAACTTATTAAAGGGGGCGGCGCAGCCCTGACTCGAGAGAAAATTGTTACCGCAGTAGCCAACGAATTCGTTTGTATTGCCGATGAAAGTAAGTGGGTAAGTCATCTCGGGGAATTCCCTCTCCCCGTAGAAGTTATTCCAATGTCAAGAAGCCACGTCGCACGAGAACTGGTGAAACTTGGCGGCGATCCGGTGTGGCGTGAGAATGTCGTAACAGATAACGGTAATCTTATACTTGATGTTCATCATCTGCATCCAATCGGATCTGCCCGTGAACTCGAAGAAAAAATCAATCACATAACCGGCGTGGTCACCAATGGTTTGTTTGCGCTCAAGCCTGCTGATGTGCTTTTTTTAGCGACCCAACAAGGCATCGTTACGCATTATCCTGCGAAATAGTCGAGCTAGCCTTTTGACAGTAGTTCACGCAAATCAATAATAGCTGCATTGGCCCGACTGATATAAGACGCCATTACCAAGGAGTGGTTAGCCAATAATCCAAACCCTCTGCCGTTGACGATGATCGGCGAATAGATGGAATGCTGTGTCATCTCTAACTCTCGAATGATTTGCTGA
>Ga0209383_1002451_pt1 | contig 10892 bp, 11 predicted proteins | sample CoawatmetaG02DNA_FD_187510 | JGI IMG/M metagenome (GOLD analysis project Ga0209383, IMG submission 187510) | Marine microbial communities from the West Antarctic Peninsula - Coastal water metaG029-DNA (SPAdes) (version 2) | ecosystem: Environmental > Aquatic > Marine > Coastal ... | reverse complement strand
GTTACTATAAATAAAACTTTCGGGCTCATCTATTGATCTATCAACATGAGTTTCCGCTGCTAAATTAAAGATACCAATTGGTTTATTTTTAAAAATTATTTGTTTTAATTTTTTTTTATTATTAAGATCACATTTAATGAATTTGTAGTTTTTATTTTTAAGATAATCTCGTGTATTATAAAAATTTGAAGAATAGCTTACTTTGTCAATATTTATAACTTTAAAATTTTTATGCAGTAATAATTCAATTAAGTTACTTCCTATAAAACCTAATCCACCAGTTACAATAATATTTTGTATATTCATTTTATTTAAATAGAATTCATATTTATATACCAAGATATATTGATTGTGTCTTTAATTTAAAAAATAATATAATTAGTAATATTTTAAGAGTTTTTTTTTAAATGATATTGATGTTTAGAAAAAAACAAGAAAAAAATAGATAAATTATTAAGTAATAATTGGTTAATTCATAATATATTAAAGATTAATAAAAATTTTTAATATAATTTACAAATATAAATACCATAACCTGAATTAGTATTAAAAATTTTTTTTCCTAAAATATAAATTGAAGGATCGTATGAATTTATTAATTTATCAGGACATGGGTTTCTGTTTCCGTTAACTGAGTATAAATCATAGAGTAAACTGCTCTTCATTTCTGGTGTTATAGACATTTTATTTTTAGTATAATTTAACATTGTATCTTTATTCAAAGTGAAGGCAAAACCTGCTAAGTTATTAACTTTACTTAAATTTTCGTCTAAAAATTTTTGAGTTGTATAAATTTCATTTTTATGTTGAAAAATCGTTAATACATTTCTTGAAAAATACTGCCCATATCCTAAGAAAATTACTAATGTTAAAAAATAAAAAATATTTTTTTTTTTTAATTTAAGAAGTTTCGGTATTTCATATTTAGACTTTTCATATGAAAATAGTATTAATAAGGGGGTTATGCCAATTAACTCATAGTTACATGTTGGCACATTTGGCCCAAAGAAATATATGAATGGCAAACTTAAAAGGATCCAATAGTTTCTTGATACCAAATATATGTATAAACTTAGGAAAAATATACCCCACAGAGGCATAAATCTTGTAAAAATATAATATTCCGACAAGTATTTTAAAAAAATAGATCTGGGGAATCCTGCTCGATAAGTGCCACTATTAGATTCCAAGCCAATAATATAATCTAAAAATGAAAAAGGATATACATAGGTTAAGAAAATTAAAGTTGACACAGAACCAAAAATTAAAATGAAGAATTTATCTAATTGTAATGAAGAATAAATAGCACCATTAATATCTTTAAAATTATATATCAATATGAATAAACCAGTAAAACCTGCCATTATAGGTTGCGAATATGATAGCGCCGCAAACAATACACCTGTCAAAAAATATTTTTGTGATTGATAAAAAAATATTAACAAACAATAAATAAATATCGCAAATGGTTCAGGTCTAAATTGTAATTTCAATTGAACCAAATAGATAAAAAGAATTATAATAAATAAAATAAATAAATTTTTTTCTTTCTTTTTAAGAATTTGATAAAATAATATTGAAGTACCAATTTTTAATATATAGTTGAAAATAAAAATTCCCCTTAAGCTACAAAAAATATTAAATTTAGCCATCAAATATTGCATCAACCATCCATGCTTAACCCAATCATACTGAGGATCTGTGCGTAAACCTCCTGGGGGGCCAACCGATGATATAAAAAGATCTTCTCTACAAATATTAAAAGATAACTTTAAAAACCAAAGATCATCTCCAGTTGGTGATGGTAATAAATACAAAACTTCAATAATAAATGTAGAAAATAAAAAAATTATAAAAAATATTATTAAATTATTTTTTTTAATGCTCATATAATAATTTTAAATATTGATTGTGCATGGAAATAAGTTTTATTTTTAATAAAAAACTAACTTTATAGGACATTCTATTTAATTACAATTTCTTTATAAAAACTATTTTATTTTTAGTTGTTAATTAATCTTTATGAAAGAACTGTCTATTATTAACTTAATTAACATTAATTTAGGTCAATAACTAAATCTTTTTTCTAAAATTTTTATTATGTTATGAATCATAAAAGTCATAAACAAATAGATTCCTCCAGCTGTAATAAATATTTCTAATGGTTTGTATGTAGTGGAAACAATATGTTTAGCTACACCTGTAATATCCATTAATGTAACTGTACTTGCTAGAGACGTGCCCTTCATCATTAGTATAATTTCATTACCATAAGCAGGTAAAGATTGCCTAATTGCAACAGGTATTTGAATTTTATAAAAAATTATTTTATTTGGAATCCCTAAACTTTTGCCTGCTTCAATAATTCCTGGTTTAATTGTTTGAAAAGCTGATCTTAAAATTTCAGATGTATACGCACCAGTATTTAGTGCAAATGCTATTATTGCACACCAATATGGCTCCTTAAAGACAACCCAAAGAAAAGTTGTTCTAAAGTATTCTATTTGCCCTAGACCATAGTAAATTATAAATATTTGAACCAATAAAGGTGTGCCTCTAAAAACATAAGAATAAACATAAGCAAATCTATTAATAATAGAATTTTTACTTAGTCTTAAAATTGCAAATAACAAACCAATAAATAAACCAATTATTAGCGATATTGATAATAATTTTAAAGTTATAATTGCTGCACTCAACAATTTTGGTAAGCTCAAAGCCATTAAACTTAAATCCATTAGAGGCCCCTACTGTATTTAATTTCAAGTCTATTAATCAATTTCATGCTTAAAAAAGTTAACATCAAATATAAAACTGCTGCAAAAGAATAAAAAAATAATGGATCTCTTGTTGATCCAGCTGCAATATAAGACTGTCTCATAATTTCCACTAAACCCGTAACGGATATTAAAGATGTATCTTTCAAGGTTATTTGCCAAACATTACTTAAATTAGGAATTGCTAGTCTTAACATTTGAGGCATTATTACTTTTAAAAAGTAAATATATCTTTTTAATCCTAAAACCTTGCAAGCTTCAAACTGACCTTTGTCAATTGATTGAATTGCACCTCTAAAAACCTCTGTTGAATAAGCTCCTGAAATTATACCAATTGCAAATGATCCTGTAATAAAAGCATTTATTTCTATGTAATCATTATAACCAAATACTGATGCGACATACATTATCGCTCCACTTCCACCAAAGAAAAAAAGATAAATTACCAATAACTCTGGAACACCTCTTATTACTGTAGTGTAAGAGTTAGCTATAAGATTTAAAAATTTATTATTTGAAAGTTTAAGAGGTGTAAAAATTGCTGAAAATAAAAAACCTATAAACATTGCTGTAATTGAAACAGCAATAGTCATTAGAGTTGCATAAAACAACTCGTCTCCCCATCCAGTTTTTCCGAAAGTTAAAAGATCCATTAACGAAAGGGCGACTAAATAAATAGTCGCCTTTTCAAAAAATTAATTACATAGAAGCATCAAAGCCAAAATATTTGATCGCAAGTCTACTAATGACTCCATCTTTTCTCGCTTGATTAATAGCTTTATTAAAAGCATTTAAAAGTTCAGCGTCTCTAGCACCAAGCGCTCCCCCTAATTGTGAAGCCTGTCTTAATCCAACACCAACACCATTTCCAAATGTTCCACCTGAAAAAGTTGGTCCAACAAGAACAACTGATTTTCCAGATTTGTCAGCATAGTCAGTAAAGGCAACTGCTGCAGCTAATGCAACGTCACATCTACCAGAAGTTAAGTCTAGGTTAACTTCGTCTTGTGTTTTATAGGTTCTAACATTAACCTTGCCCACATCACCAGACACTAAAAAGTTTTGGTGAATAGTTCCTGTTTGAGTACAGACAGTTTTTCCAGCTAAAGCCTCAGTAATAGTTTTTAAAGCTTTTTTTGTGTCACTATTTGGCTTAGAAAGACTAATACCTTCGGGCGTATCCATTCCTTCAAGGCTTGAACCCTTCATTACAGCAAGAGAAGCTACTTCATCAGCATAACCTTGAGAAAATGTTATAACTTTTTTTCTCTCATCTGTGATTGACATACCGGCCATTATTGCATCAAATTTTCTCATTTGAAGAGCTGGAATCATTCCATCCCAATCTTGTTCTACAACTTCACACTGTCTTCCAATGTATCTGCAAAGTGAATAAGCTAATTCAACTTCAAACCCAATTAGCTTTCCTGAAGCATCTTTAGAGTTCCAGGGAGGGTAAGCACCCTCTGTTCCAATTCTAATCTTATCAGAAGCGTAAACATTTCCAATAATCAATAAAGAACCAAAAATAGTTAAAATTGTTTTTTTAAATATATTCATTTTTTTCTCCATAAAATTTAGGGGAAATCCCCATTTAAGGATATTTATTTCATAAATTTAGTAATTAAAAAAGAAAATTTTAATGATTAATTGAGGATGAGAAGTTCCAAGAACAGTCAAAACTTGGTATATAAACCCTAGATATCTGAGTGTTTCCAAAATGATGGTTGAATACATTTAGCCAACTATCAACTTGTTTTGGTTTTTTATCTTGGCTTCCAACCTGAGCTGTGATTACTCCTTTAGGCTTTAAAATTCTAATCATAGAGTCCATATTTTTAGCTGCAAGATCTATACAAAACTGATCATCATTAAGGTCTACAAATATATGGTCGTATGTATCATCTTTCACAGATTTTATACTTTTGAATGCGTCTCCCCATACGCATTTAACAGAATTTTTTTCAGTAGCTTTCTTTCCTATATCTCCTAAATGTTTGTTGCATATGTCTACAACTTCAGGGTCAAGTTCATACCAATCAACAAAACTAAAATCTTTAGAAATACATTCTCTAGCAACACCGCCATCACCACCACCAATTATAGCAGCTTTTTCATTAGCTTTATTTAAATTAAGACCCGCACCAACAAATGTTGAGCTGTATAAATGTTCATCAGTTGAGGCCACCTGAATTTCACCATCAATAAATAGAGATTTACCAAATTGCTCTAATTCTAAAATTTCGATATGTTGTCCTACTTTTGATTTAAAATCTTCAAGAACATCATTTACTACATATGATTTTTGCAAACCTGAAGAGCTATAAATATCATGATAAAGAGATTTAGTGTCTCTATTAAATTCTTTTTTAACTATTCTTTTATGTTTAAATTCTTGCTTAACAATATCTAAAGCAATAGATGGACTTATTTTTCCACATGTAAAAAAATCAAAACTAATAATTCCTTTTTCAGGAAATGTGTGAAAGCTAATATGACTTTCCGCTAACAGCGCAAGTATTGTAAAACCTTGTGGTTCAAATTTGTATTTAGAAATTTCAAGGACTGTTACTTCTGCAGCTTTTGCAATCTTATAAATAACGTTTTCAAATAATGAAGGGTCATACTCTTGTGTAGTTCCAATAATATCTAAAGTTACATGTTCACCTACTTTAGTCATAAAAATTATCCCCTCTTATAATTTTTTGCTTTACTTAAAACTTTACTCATATCTTTTGATGATAAAATTTTAGGCTCACCAATTTTTAGGGCTTTTATATACTGGTTCGAAAGATTTTCAACCTCTTCAGCTAATTCAAATGCTTTCGATAAATTTTCAGAAAATGCAATCTGTCCGTGATTACCTATTAAGCAGGCATTTCTTTGTTTTAATGCTTTAAGAATATTTTTTGATAATTCTCTTGTTCCATAAGTTGCATATTTTGCACACTTAATATTGTTACCTCCTGCCATTGCAACCATGTAATGAAATGCCGGTATTCCTCTTCCATGAGTAGAAATTGCTGTTGCATAATTCGAGTGGGCATGAACAATTGCCTTAGCATCTACTTTATTTAGATAAATGTCCTGATGAAATCTCCATTCTGAGGAGGGTATTCCTTTTTTTCGATCAAATTCACCTTTAAGAGATACAAATACTATGTCTTGATTTTTTAATGAGGAGTATTTTGCTCCAGAAGGTGTTATCAAAAAACCCTCCTTAAATCTAACTGATATATTTCCAGATCTTAATGCTGAAAGCTTTTTAGTATTAAGCATTTTAGCATATTTTATTACTTCAGTTCTTAAATTTTTCATTATGTAAACATTTTTTTTAGTGACTCACCTGAAGCTTCACAAATTCCTTTTTCAGTAATCAATCCTGATACATATTTTGCAGGCGTTACATCAAATGCTAAATTTAATACTTTACTTTTTTTTGGATAAATTAACACTTTTTTAAGATTATTGTTTTCATCTATACCCTCCATGTGAGATAATTCTTCAGGATTTCTTTCTTCAATTGGGATGTCTTTGAAATTTTTAATATCCCAGTCAATAGTTGAGCTTGGTAACGCAACATAAAAAGGTACATTATTGTCATAAGCCGCTAGTGCTTTTAGGTAAGTTCCAATTTTGTTACAAACATCACCATTTGACAATGTTCTGTCTGTTCCAACAAGACACATATCAACATCACCTCTTTGCATTAATAATCCACCTGTATTATCTGCAATGATAGTATTAAGTACTCCTTCTTCATTCAATTCATAAGAAGTTAGATTTGCACCTTGGTTTCTTGGTCTAGTTTCGTCTACCCAAACATGGACGGGAATTCCTTTTTTGTGGGCCTTATAAATTGGTGATGTGGCAGTTCCCCAATTAATTGTTGCAAGCCATCCTGCATTACAATGGGTTAAAATATTAACTGTATCTTTCTTTTTATTATAAATATCTTCAATAATTTTCAATCCATTTAGACCGATATTTTCACAAAACTTTTCATCTTCATCACAAATATCTTTGGCTTCCTTTAATGCTATCTCTAAAATTTCATCACTATTATTATCTAATAACCTTTTCATCATACGATCTACTGCCCATTTTAAATTGATTGCAGTAGGTCTTGATTGAATTAAATCTTCTGAACTTTTTTTTATAAAATCAGAATCAGTATTTTCTTTTATAGCTAAAACTAGTCCATAAGCAGCTGTTCCTCCAATTAGTGGAGCACCTCTAACTTCCATAATTTTAATAGCATTTACTGCGTCTTTAACAGTTATAAGGTCTTTGATAATAAATTGGTGTGGTAGTTTTGTTTGGTCTATAATTTTAACTGATTGACTACTTTCATCAAACCAAATTGTTTTGTATTCTTTATTTTTTATTTTCATTTACTTAAAACTCTTCCAGCAACTGTTTTAAGTTTATCAATCGTTTTTTGAGTACACTTTTCAGGTGCTGTTATGATTGCTACATCTAAACAATTAGTAGTTGGGTCTTTTGGGTCAATATGACTTTCAAAATTATCTATTAAATTCCTGATCATCATTTTTGCTTTTTCAGCATTCCCTAAAAGAATTTTGATAACTTGTTTAACATCAACATTTTTATGGTCTGGATGCCAACAATCAAAATCTGTTACCATGGAAACAGATGCATATCTAATTTCGGCTTCTCTAGATAGCTTTGCTTCTGGCATGTTAGTCATTCCAATAACGTCAGCACTCCAAGATCTATATAAATTTGATTCAGCTAAAGTTGAGAATTGTGGACCCTCCATGACAATGTAAGTTCCATTTCTTTGGTATTCTATATTTGATTTATTAATGGCTTCCTCACAGGCATTCATTAGTCCGTTTGATGTTGGGTGAGCCATTGAAACATGAGCAACAATTTCATCATCAAAAAAAGTTTTTGTTCTTGCAAAAGTTCGGTCGATAAATTGATCAACTATTACAAATTTACCAGGTGGTAAATCTTCTTTTAGAGAGCCAACAGCTGAAACTGAAACTATATCCGTTACACCTAATTGTTTAAGTGCATCAATATTTGCTCTAAAATTAATATTTGATGGTGAAACAAAGTGCCCCCTTCCATGTCTTGGTAAAAAATAAACTTCCTTATTATTGTAATTAGTCTTTAAAATCTGATCTGATGGTTTTCCCCAAGGGGTATTTAAATCAAGTAATTCACGATCTTTAAATTCTTCAACGTCATAAAGACCACTGCCTCCAATAATTGCTAATTTATTTGTTGTCATAATCTAAAATTTATTTATCTATACTTTTATAATTAACTATTATGAATTTAAAAGATTTTATTAGATCAATTCCAGATTATCCCAAAAAAGGAATATTATTTAGAGATATTACTACCTTAATTAAGGATGAGCATGCATTTGAGGATTGTATTAATCAAATAGTTGAAAGATCAAAAAATTATAAAATAGATAAAGTTGCTGCAATTGAATCAAGAGGTTTTGTATTTGCCTCTGCTGTTTCCTATTTACTTAAGAAGCCATTTATCATGTTTAGAAAAAAAAATAAACTTCCTGCTGATACACATTCTGTTGATTTTGAATTGGAATATGGAACTGCAACTATTGAAGTTCATAAAGATTCAATTGACAAAGGTGACTCAGTTTTAATTATAGATGATTTAATAGCAACAGGTGGTACTGCCAAAGCTGCAGCTAAACTTGTGGAAATGTCTGATGCTAAAGTAGCAGCATTTATTTTTGCAATTAATCTTTTTGACTTAGGTGGTTCTGATATTTTAGTTAAAAAAGGCTATAAAGTGGAAAACTTAATGGATTTTCCAGGTCATTAATTTATTTTTTTCTTAAAAACAGCTCCGATAGATAAGTATTTTAGTGCAAACGAAATATTATTTTTATTTTCAAATCTTTTGAAGCTAAAAATTTTTAAAAAATATAAAATATTAAAAAAGTAACAATATAAACCATTATTAATTTTTCCTATATTTTTTGCTCTGAAGTCATTACATTCAGATATGTAATAGATGTCTAATAATTCTAAACTATTTCTTTCTGCCAAGGTTTTAAGTTCATTTTCGTCATACCCTAATTTAACATGTCCTCCATCCTCTTTTTTTGAAACCTGGAGTGACCATTTAAATCTATTATAAAAATACTTAATCCCCATAAGTGATGGTGATGTTAAAATTATATAACCATCATCTTTTACTGAATTGACTAAATTTCTAAAAAAAAATCTATCATCAATTATATGTTCAATCACTTCTGAAGACCATACAAAGTCAAATTTACCCAATGACAATTCTTTTCTTAAATCTTTTTCAACTATCTTAAAATTATTATTATTATATTTTTTGGAATTAATTTTTTTAATATCAAAATCTACACCTAAATATTTACATTCTGGAAAAATCGATTTTAAATAAATAAAAAAATTTCCACTTCCGCAACCAACATCTATGACTGAAATATTTTTAGATTTAGATTTACTTTTGATAATTTTACTCCCAAATAAAAATCTGTCATGACTGTCTTGAGCTCTGGTTAAACCCATATATAAAACTGGACATAATTTTAAGATTATACTGTCAGTTAATTTTTTTATGATATTAAGGATTTTCATAAATATTTTTAAGTGGTAGCACGAAGCACGGTAGATCTGTTGATCTCAATTTTATGAGGCCCACACATTAACTAATAAAGCTACACTATAATTTATTATAATTTATTTATAATAGATCTTTATTTAAGTACAATCAAGTATTTCACTCTTTACCCTCTTACTTTGTAAAAATATATGTTTTTTTACTATGTCTTAATTTATAATTATATTCTAAAAAAAAATAATTATCATTCATTATAAATAGTGTTAAAAATCTTTAAATTGAATCAAGTGAAATGTTAAATTTCATATTATTAAGATTATTTAAAATATACAGTACATGTTAAAAAAAAAACAAATTCATCTATTCTTTAGAAAACCTTTTTTTGGTTTACATTTTAGTTTAGAAAATTTTTATCTAGAGTTAATAAAAAATTTTCAAAGTGAAGATATGGAGTTTAAGGTTAAAGTTTGCCCACTAGAAAGTAAAGGAATTTTAAATAGAATTTTAATTACTATTTGGGCTTTTTTTAATCAAGGCGATATAAATCATATTTGTGGTGATGTGAATTTTATCTCATTTTTTTTGAATAAAAAAAAAACTATCAATACAATACTTGATCATGCTTCTTTAATAAGGCTGAAAGGTATTAAAAGATTTATCTATTATTTATTTTGGGTAAAAATTCCAGTTTTTAAAAGTGCCCATATAATTACTATTTCTGATAAAACAAAAAAAGAAATTTTGAAATATAGTTCAGTAAATAAGAATAAAATAACAGTAAGTAGTGTTTGCATTCACAATATCTATAAAAAAAAAGTTAAACCATTCTCTCAAAAAAAACCAAAAATATTAATTATTGGAACAAGTGGTAATAAAAATGTTAAAAATATTTTAATGTCATTAGTTGATATTGACTGTGAGTTAATAATAATAGGTGATTTAATTAAAGAATATCTTTTTATATTAAAAAAATTCAAAATTAAATATAAAAACTATGTAGCACTAAACAACAAGACAATATTTAAAAAATATATTGAAAGTGATTTATTATTGTTTCCATCTCAATATGAGGGTTTTGGAATGCCGATATTAGAAGCCCAAACTGTTGGAAGAGTGGTTATCACTAGTAATTTAGAGCCCATGATATCTGTGGGCGGAAATGGAGCACTCTATGTAAATCCATATAACGTAAAAAATATTAATAATACAATTAAAAAAGTTATTAATAATAAAAGTTTAAGAAATAAATTAATTCAAAATGGGTTTAAGAATATTAAAAAATTTAATAAAGGAGAAATTTTAAAAAAACATTTAGATTGTTACTATAATATTTTAAAAAATAATTTTTAATTAATAAGTTTTATATGGTAGCGGGAAGTGGAATCGAACCACTGACCTCAGGCTTATGAGTCCTGCGCTCTAACCGACTGAGCTACCCCGCCACTTAATTATCGTTGATTTATAATAGATTTTTATTTTAGTGCAATCAAGTATTTGAAAGAGTTGCTT